>Ga0137427_10000053_pt1 | contig 58475 bp, 45 predicted proteins | sample EasRivERMZT700_2_FD_102309 | JGI IMG/M metagenome (GOLD analysis project Ga0137427, IMG submission 102309) | Soil microbial communities from meander-bound floodplain in the East River, Colorado, USA - East River MetaG ERMZT700_2 | ecosystem: Environmental > Terrestrial > Soil > Floodplain ...
CCGCGCCGGCCCATGGCTCCACCGCGAACTTCGCGCGATCGAACGCGGCCGATCCGCGCTCCTTTCTGATCTTCTCGAGGTACGCGCCCGTTCCGCCGGGATACGCCTGGAAGACGATCGCCGGGTGCTCGCCGTTGCCAAGCTGCGGAAGTGGCGGCTGCGCCGGCGCTTGCGCGACAGCCGGCGTGGTCACCGCGCCGGCGGGCGGCGGAGCCGTCGTCGGAGGAGGGGGCGGTGTGGTGCCCTGCCCATCGAGCACCGAGGCGGCGACGCCAGCGCCGGCGGCCGTCGTGAGGGCAAGTCTGACGAAGGTTCGTCGGCTGGGATCCGTCGGGAGCGCATCGTCTACTCGTCGGGACATAGAGTCACCTCGTTGACCAGAATGGCTCCCTAAGCTTATGCCCGATTGCAGTTCCAGCCGGGCTGGCCGATTGCGTTTTCAGTTCGGAGTGACCGTTACCGCTATGAACATTCTGGTCGTTGACGACGAACCTGCGCTGCGCCAGTTGATCCGGCGGTTTTTGGTCCGGGATTTCCAGGTCACGATCCTGGAGGCCGACGACGGCGTCACGGCGCTCGAACGGCTGCGCCATGAGCAGGTCGACCTGGTCCTCCTCGACGTGTCCATGAAGGCGATGGGCGGCATCGAGACGCTCGAGGCCATTCGCGGCTCCGAGAAGTACGCCCACGTGCCGGTCGTGCTGATGACGGCCCAGGCCGACGAGCAGTACGTGCGCCGTGCGGCCGAGCTCGGCATCGCCGACTTCATCGTCAAGCCCTTCACGCCGGCGACACTCTGCGCCCGCATGTCGAGCATCATCGGCGAACGCGCCGCCGTGACGGCCAGATAGTACGTAGGGCAGACCTTCAGGTCTGCCTGACAGGCAAACCTAAAGGTTTGCCCTACGTACTGCCGATTCGCGCCAGCGCGCCGCTCGCCACACGCGCGCTCGACCAGGCCCACTGAAAATTGAACCCGCCAATCCGCCCGTCGACGTCCAGGATCTCGCCGACCAGATAAAGTCCCGCGGACCGTCGCGACATCATCGACGCATCGATCTCGCCGAGATCGACGCCGCCCGCGGTCACCTCGGCGTAGTTGTAGCCGCGCGAATCGCGCACCGGCACGGGCCATTCGAGCAGGGCGTGACACAGCGTGCGGCGCGTGTCGCGCGTCAGCCCAGCGAGCGTGACATCCGCCGGCACACCGCAGCGGCGCAACACCACCGCCGCGACCGACGCCGGCACACGTTCAGCGATCGCCGATTGCACCGTCAGTCGCGGACGCGCGCGCGCCAGCGCCACCCACGCGTCATCGAGTGTCTCGAAGGTTTCATCGGGACAGGCGCTCAGCGTCAGGAGCATCTCCCGGCGGTCGCCCAGGCGAGCGCGCAGCCAGTGGCGGGACATGTCGAGCGCCGCGGGGCCGCTCACGCCGAAATGCGTCCAGAGCAGCGATCCGCGAACTCGCGCGGCAACCGCGTCGTCGAGGCGCAGATCGAGGCGCGCCAGATGCGCAACGCCGGAGAGTGCCTCCGTACCGTCGACGAGGAGCGGCGCCAGCGCCGGTGTCGTCGGGACGATCGTGTGGCCGAAGCGCTTCGCGGCCTCGTACCCCCAACCGTCGCTGCCGGTCTTCGGCAAGGACAAGCCGCCGGTGGCCAGCACGACCGCACGCGACGTCAATGTGCCGGCCGACGTCGCGATCGTGAAACGATCGCCCTCGCGGGCGACGTCGGTCACCCGGTGCGAGGCCCGCAACGTCACGCCAATGCGATCCACCTCGCGGAGCAGCGCGTGCAGCACCGTCGAGGATTGATTGCTGTCGGGAAATAGCTTGCCGCCCGGCTCTTCGTGAAGGGGCACGCCGAGGCGCGCGAAGAACTCGACGGTCGCCTTCACCGGGAGTGCGCGCAGGACGCGCCGCACGACCGACGGCTTGCCGCCGTTGAAGTCCGACTCGGTGACGACGGTGTTGGTGACGTTGCAGCGTGAGCCGCCGCTCACGAGGATCTTCGCGCCGGGCTTCTTCGCCCCGTCGAAGACCGCCACGCGGAGGGCGGGATTGCGCTCCTTGGCGAAGATCGCGGTCGCGAGGCCAGCGGCACCGGCGCCGACGACGGCGACGTCGAGATCGGACGGGGTCACTCGCGATAGTTGCCGAATTGCAGGTCGACGCCGAAGTCCTTCGCTTTGAGCATGCGCATCGCCGCCTGTAACTCGTCCTTCGAGGGCGAGGTCACGCGCAGCTGGTCACCTTGAATCGCCGCCTGGACCTTCTTCAGCTTCTGGTCCTTGAGGAACTTGACGATGTCCTTGGCGTTGTCGGACGGGATGCCCTGCTGCAGCGTCACCGTGCGCTTGACGAGCCCGCCGGCCATCGGCTCGATGTCGGACGCTTTGAGGTTCTTGACGGGCACGCCCCGGCGGATCATGCGCGTCTGCAGGATCTCCCAGACCGCGTTCATTTTCATGTTGTCGTCGGCGACAATCTCGACGAGGTTTTCGCTCTTCTTGAGATCAACCGTCGACTTCGAGCCCTTGAAGTCGAACCGCTGCGCGATCTCCTTGCGCGTCTGATTGACGGCGTTGTCGACCTCCTGCAAATCCACGGTGGAGGTGACGTCGAACGATGCCTGGGCCGCCATGGGCAAATAGTAGTTGAGATTGGGGGATTGGGAGATTGGGGGATTGGGAGATTGGAGATTGGGAGATTGGGGGATTGGGAGATTCCCGGATTGCCCGAAGCCCCGAATCCTGAATCCCCAAATCTCCAAATCTCCCAATCTCCCAATCCCCCAATCTCCCAATCTCCAAATCTCCAAATCCCACAATGTCACAGTCCCGCTCCAGCCCCTGGGCGAGCTGACCATAGAAATTCTGCATATTGCCTGGGAACTGTGACCGGGTTACGCTCCAAAAACTCATGCACGCTCGACCGATCCTTGGAGTCGCTGCCGGCTTCGCCGTCGCTTTCTTCGGCCTCGCGCCGGAGACCGTTCAACCTGACCTGCGTGCGAATGCCGCGCCGAGTGCTCGCGTCGCCGCGCCAGTGGCGAGCGACGAGGAACTCTTGCAGATCATCGCGACGCTGGACAGCGGGCTCGCCGCGCCGCACGAGCCGGCGCGCTGGCTGAGCCGGGCGAAGACGGCGCTCTGGACCTTCACACGACAGCTGCAAGCGCGTTCGGTCGGCCGCGATCAGGAAGCGTTGGTGCTGCGGCATCTCGACGACGTCGGGCGGCGGTATCCCGCTACTGCACCTGCGGTCGCGCAAGCGCGCCGGATTGTCACCACGCTCACCGTCGGGAAGGTGGCGCCCGAGATCGTCGGGCACGATCTCGACGGGCGTCCCATGAAGCTCAGTGACTATCGCGGACGCGTCGTCGTGCTCGCATTCTCCGGGCACTGGTGCGGCATCTGCCGGAGCGACTATCCGTACGATCGGCAGCTCCTCGAGCGCCATGGCGCGTCCGGATTCGCGCTGGTGGGCGTGAACAGCGACCCGGACCCGGCGATGGCGCGCACGGCGTATCAGCACAACGGCCTGACGTTTCCTTCGTTTTGGGATGGGCCGCGCGGCGGTCCGATTGCCACCGCCTGGGACGTCATCGGCTGGCCCACCGTCTACGTGCTGGATGCGCAGGGCGTGATTCGCTTCGTCGATCTACGGAAGGAACAGCTGCTGAACGGCGTGGGCGAGCTGCTGGCCGAGGCGGCGACGGTCGATCGCCCCTAATCTCAGACGTACGTAGGGCGGACCTTGTCGGTCCGCCTCACGCCAGGTTTGTTGAAACCCGGCCTACGTACGAACCCAAGCTCGAACCATGGAGAACAACGAGTCGTCGAGCGGCATCGAGCGTCGCTCGAAGCCTCGTGCCCTCCATGGTGAAGCTCAGTGGCGAAGCGGTCTTACCGGGTCGGCGAGCACTTGTCAGCAATGACAATCATGCTCTTGGCCGACAGCTTCGGTAGATCCTTCTCCTCGACCTTCGTTCCGGCCGGCGGAGTCACCACTGTCTTCGGATCTGCCATACCCGTCACGCTCACCTCGTGGTTGACGTTCTTCGCGAAGCTGAGGTTTTCGGCCGCGGCGACGAGCACGTAGCTCTTACCCTTCTCGCCCTTGTCGTCCACGTTCAGCCGGGCGTTCTCGAGAATGAACACCGTCGGCGCCGATCCCTGCGTCACACATCCCGTCAACGTCACTTCCGGCTTCGTCTTCTCCTGTTGCTGTTGCGGCGTCGCCGGTGGTCGCTGCTGCTGGGTACTCTGTGCGACGACAACTCCGGTCGCGAGCGTCAGACATCCCACTAGGCTCAGTGCCGTGCGCTTCATGATGTGCTCCTTCTTTCTTCGGGCGTGTCGAGCGCTCGCGGCCATTCAGCCGGTGCCGCCCTGCCCGATACGACGAAGTACACAAAGCGTGTGCCAGACGGATCGCACGGCCGATGCGGGTTCAGCGCGACCCTCGCCCGCTCGCCATGAAAGAACTTCCGCATCGCCCGCTCCGTGGAGCGAGTGCGGTGCACGGAAGGAAACTGTTACGATCAGTGAATTGAGAGATTGGAAGATTGGATGACTGGGAGATTAAGTCCCTTTTAATCTCCAACTCTCCCAATCCCCAGATCCCCAAATCCAATGATTGCGCTCCACCGCATCACCAAGCAGTACGGCAAACAGATCCTGTTCGTCGACGCATCGTTTCAGCTCAATCCCGGCGAAAAAGTCGGGGTGGTCGGACCGAACGGGTCCGGCAAGACCACGCTCTTTCGCATGATCGCCGGCGAAGAGACGCCGGATGACGGCGACGTGTCGATTCCGCGCCGCCTGACGATTGGATACTTCCGTCAGGACGTGGAAGAAATGTCGGGGCGGAGCGTGCTCGACGAAGCCATCGCGGGCAGCGGCCGGCTCGGCGCGCTGCATCACGAGCTCGAGGACCTGCAGCACGCCATGGCCGATCCGGCGCGCGCCGGCGACATGGACACGACCCTCGCGCGCTTCGGCGAAGTCCAGGAAGAGTACGAGCACCTCGGTGGCTACGCGCTCGAGAGCCAGGCGCGCGAAGTCCTCCACGGCCTCGGGTTCGATGACGCGTGGATCGACGGTGACGTGGGCGCCCTGTCGGGCGGCTGGAAGATGCGCGTCGCCATGGCGCGCGTCCTGCTCGGCAAGCCCGACGTGCTGCTGATGGACGAGCCGACGAACCACCTCGACATCGAGTCGATCCTGTGGCTCGAGGCGTTTCTCAAGAACATGCCGGGCGCGCTGCTCATGACCTCGCACGACCGCGACTTCATGAATCGCATCGTCACGCGCATCGCCGAGATCGACGACGGCGAGATCACCGCGTACTCGGGCAACTACGAGTTCTACGAGCGTGAGCGCGCGCTGCGCGAGGCCAACCGCGAAGCCGCGTACGCGCGCCAGCAGGCGATGCTGGCGAAGGAACAGCGGTTCATCGACCGCTTCGCCGCGCACGCGGCCAAGGCGGCGCAGGTCCAGAGCCGCGTCAAAGCGCTCGAGAAGATCGAGAAGATCGAGCTGCCCAAACGGCGCCGCGTCGTGAAGTTCGAGTTCCGGCCGCCGCCGCGGTCAGGTGACGACGTCGCGACACTCGCGGGCGTGCGAAAAGCCTACGGACACCGGGTGCTGTACGACGGCTTCGATTTGTCCGTCCAACGCGGCCAGCGCTGGTGCGTCATGGGCCGGAACGGCGCCGGCAAGACGACGCTGCTGAAGATGATCGCCGGCGTGCTGCCGCCGGATGCCGGCGACATCAAGCTGGGCGCCAGCCTCAAGATGGGCTACTTCGCGCAGCAGGCCCTGCAGCTCCTCGACCCGAACCTGACGGTGTGGGAGCAGATCCAGCAGGACTTTCCACAGGAGTCGATCGGCGTGCTGCGAAATCTCCTGGGCGCGTTTCAGTTTTCCGGCGATGAAATCGAGAAGCCCATCCGTGCGCTCTCCGGGGGCGAGCGCACGCGCCTCGTCATCGCGCGCATGCTGTTCGACCCGCCAAACTTCCTTGTGCTGGACGAGCCGACGAACCACCTCGACTTGATGACGAAGGACATGCTCATCGAAGCGCTGACGACGTTCGAGGGGACGATGATCTTCGTCTCGCACGATCGGTCGTTCCTGCGCGGGCTGAGCAATCGCGTGCTCGAGCTGGGTGGCGAGAGTGGCACCGACGCCAAGCCGCTCGTCTATCCGGGGTCATACGTCGAGTACGTCGCGCGCACGGGACACGAGGCGCCGGGAGTCCATTCGTGACGTACGTAGGGCGGACCCAAGTTCGGTCCGCCCGGGCCGCTCAGCGCCTGGACCGCCGGACACTTCCAGATCCAAACAGCCGGGTGACGTCCAGCTCGATGCCAAAGTACGTCTGGATGCTGTCCGGCCCCTTGGCCGCGTCCACCGTCATCTGCGCGAATCCGCTGATGGGGCTGTCGGACGGGCCGAACGGCCACGTCAAATGGCCGTCGATCTTGAGGCGCTTTGTCGGATGGTCGTAGTAGAGCTGCGTCTGCCCGGTCCCGATCTCGACATAGCTGCCCGCGAGGCGTCCTTTCACCGCCGCGATGCCTATCGCGACGAGGGTGTTCATCACCACGTCGGTGCCGCTGCCATCCACGGCCAGGAATCCCGTCTGGGCCTTGACGTAGAGCTTGGCCAGATCCGCGCTGCCCCGCTGCACATCCATGAACTCGACACGGACGCCGGTGAACGCCTCCAACGACGACGCGTTCCGCAGGATGTAGAGCGCGCGGTCGGGCGCGCCGTTGGGGTCGAACAGGTTGCCGCACACCGGCGGCTTGTCCTGCGAGGCGCAGTTCACGTCCCCGCTGCGAACCCCGTGCACGGTTTCGCCGAAGAGCCAGATCTGCGTCCCGTTTTCGATGGGGAGATGGTTGTCGATCAGGCCGCCGATGCGGTATTCGAAGTCGATCCCCGCGACGAGCCGGTACTTCGTGGCACTCCCTTCCTGCGGATTCAGATACCGGTGCAGCTCGTCGGCGGAGAACGTGTCGATCGCCTCCCCGACGAAAAAGGTCGCGTCGATGACGGACCGGTCCGACTCGGTCGGCAGCACGATGTCGATCGTGACGGTGGCGCGCTCGGACGGCGCCCCTTCGCCTGCCGTGACGGTGTACTCGAAGGTGTCGCGGCCGACCGCGCCAGCGTTCGGCCGGTAGGTGAACGCGCCATCCGGCTGGAGCTCCAGTTTGCCCCGGACCAGATCCACTCGGCCGCTGACGCAGGCGTTCGTCGAATTCCTGTGACACTGGGCGGTCAGCACGCTGCGATTCGGGTAGATCGCCCCGTTGAGGACGCCCTTGCCGGCCCTGACCGTCAGCGGCCGGTCCTTGAGCACGGCATAGTGCAAGTCTCGGGGTTTGGGTGGTGTCGGCGGCTGCAACTGAGGCACTTGCTGGGCGACACACGGCGCCACCAGCACGGTCAGGAGCAGCAGCGGAACGGCGGCGCCACGGAAGATGGTCATCGTCGGGACCTCTGTCGTTGTGACGGTTGAAGGATAGGGTGACGATAGTATGCCCCTGGTGTCACTGTCCAACGTCACGACGGCCTTCGGCCATCTGCCACTCCTCTCCGATGCGTCGTTTCAAATCGACGCCGGCGAACGGGTCGCGATCATCGGCCGGAACGGGACCGGCAAGTCGACCCTGCTGCGGATGCTCTCCGGCGAGCTCGAGCCCGATGCCGGGACGGCGTGGCGCGCGCCGGGACTTCACGCCGCACGCCTGGTACAGGACGCCGCGCTCGCGAGTCCCAAGTCCGTGTTCGACGTCGTCGCCGAGGGCCTCGGCGATCTCGCCGACCTCGTCAGCGCCTATCACCACGCCGCGGTCGCGGTCGCGGACGATGGATCGGCCGAGCGGCTGGCGGCGCTGGGAGACCTGCAGCACGATCTCGAAGAACGCGACGGCTGGCGGCTGGAACAGCGCGTCGAGCTCGTGATCTCGCGCCTGAGCTTGCCGGCCGACGCGGTCGTCAACACGCTTTCGGGTGGCTGGCGGCGGCGCGTGCTCCTCGCGCGCGCGCTCGTCGCCGCGCCGGACCTGCTGCTGCTCGACGAGCCCACGAACCACCTCGACGTCGAAGCGATCGAATGGCTCGAGACCTATCTCTCGACCTACCCCGGCGCGGTCGTCTTCGTCACGCACGACCGCGCATTCCTCCAGCGCCTCGCCACGCGCATCGTCGAGTTGGACCGGGGCCGGCTCACGTCGTGGCCGGGCGACTACGCGACCTTTCTCGAAAAGAAGGACGCGTGGCTGGCCAATGAGGCGCTCGCAGACGCGCGGTTCGACAAGAAGCTCGCGCAGGAGGAAGTGTGGCTGCGGCGCGGCGTCAAGGCCCGCCGCACGCGCGACGAGGGCCGGGTCAAAGCACTGATGAAGATGCGCGAGGAGCGCGCGGCTCGACGCGCGGAGATCGGCAACGTGCGCCTGTCGGTCGAGGCCGCCGAGCGGTCCGGCAAGACCGTCTTCGAGCTCGACCGCGTGAGCAAGTCGTACGGCGACGCGGTCGTCGTGCGCGACGTTTCCGCGCGCATCGTGCGCGGCGACCGCATCGGCCTCATCGGCCCGAACGGCGCGGGCAAGACCACCCTGCTCCGGCTGCTGGTGGGCGAACTGACGCCGGACGCCGGCGAAGTGCGGCGTGGCGCCAACGTCGAGATCGCCTACTTCGATCAGCAGCGCGAGCAGCTCGATCCGGAGCGCACGGTGGTGGACACGGTCGCCGACGGCAGTAGCACGGTCACCATCGGCGGCGTCACACGTCACGTACACGGGTATCTCGAGGACTTCCTCTTTCCACCCGAACGCGCGCGCTCTCCGGTCAAGGCGCTCTCCGGCGGCGAGCGCAATCGTCTACTGCTCGCCCGGCTGCTGACGCGCCCCGCGAACGTGCTCGTGCTCGATGAACCGACGAACGATCTCGACCTCGAAACGCTCGAGCTCGTCGAAGCACAGCTGGTCGACTTCCCCGGGACGATCCTGCTCGTCAGCCACGACCGCGTCTTTCTCGATCACGTTGTCACCAGCACCTTCGCTTTCGAGGGTGACGGGCGCGTCGTCGAGTACGTGGGGGGATACGAGGATTGGGTCAGGCAGAGAGGGACGAGTCCCAAGAGTCCGGAGAGTCCGAAGAGTCCGACAAGTGCGACACGTCCGAATGGTCCGGAGAGTGCTCGGCGTCTTTCCTACAACGAGCGCCGCGAGTTCGAGGCGCTGCCTGAGCGAATCGCCGCGCTCGAGGCCGAGGACTCGTGCCTCCGGGCTGCGATTGTCCATCCGGACTTCTATAAGGAAGGGGCGGCAGCGATCGAGAGCACGCTCGCGCGCGTCGAAGTGCTGAAGCAGGAGCTGCACGCTGCGTATGCGCGGTGGGATGAACTGGATTCGCGGGCGTGAGGTCCGTTCATCTCCTGCAGAACAGGTAGGCGAAGCCCGCGCCGAATCCGGCACCGGCGGCGCCTCCCGTCCACGCGCCGATGAAACCCGGCACCGAGGTAAACCACTGGTTGAAGGGAAGCCGGACGTCGCGTTCGAGATTGAGGCCCGCGAAGTTGTTGGCGGACCAAAAACCGGCGACCACTCCAGCGGACGCTCCGAGTATCACGAACCACCACCAGTGCAATGTGATGCGTCGAAGGCCGAACATCAGGGCGTACACCGCCGGGGTCCCGACGATGACCGTCCCTGTCATCAGGACAAACAATTCCTCACTGTGGCTACGTGCCAGCGCACGGCTGACGTCCGCCGGGCCACTCACCACCAGCGTCATCATCGTCAACACACCGACCCACCACGACAACGCGGGAATGACGGCGAGCAGGAACAGGCGGCCCACGGCGCGCATGAATCCTTGATGAAGCCGGCGCAGGCGGGTGTTACTGGCGTCCGCGGGCCGAACGTGCCCACGCCCAGTTGACGATTGCGGCGAGGGCCACCACGCCCGCGACCCATGCGTGGTCCGCCTGCATCTGCGTGACCAGGACCACGCAGAACGCGAGCCCGAAGAGCGGGATGAGCCAGCCGCCGGGCAGACGAAGACACGGCGCATCCGGGTCCCGGCGCCGCAGCGCCGGCACCGCGCCGCAGACAATCGCGTAGGTCACGAGCCGCGCAACCGCGGAGAGAATCGCGTTCCAGAGGAAGCTCCCGACGATCGCGAACGCACAGACCAGCGTCACATGCACGAGGATCGCGACGTACGGCGTGCGAAATCGGGGATGGATGGCCGCCAGCCCGCGTGGAAAATCTCCCTGCTCGCCGAACGCGAACAGGAGCCGCGGCGCCGCCAGAAACTGAAACGCCAGGTTGCCGTACGTCGAGACCAGCACGAGCGCCGCGATCAGCATGGCGCCGCCGGCACCCATGAAGACCCGCGCAGCCTCCGCGACGGGACGCGCCTGCACGTCGGGCCGCGCAAGCGCCGCGGGATCGGTAAACGCCCCCATCACGACGAGCTGAACAGCCAAGTACGCCGCGACGACGATGGCCAGTCCGGTGAAGAGCGCAAAGGGCGCGTCACGCCGGGGATCCTTGGCCTCGCTCATCGGCATCATCGCGCCTTCGAAGCCGCCAAACGTGAACACGAGGGCCAGCACGGCCTGCACCCACATCGCGCCCGAGGCGCCGGAGCTGGTCGCCACCTGAATGTTCGCGCCGACGTACCAGAGCCCGAGCGCGGCGAACAACGCGATGGGCAGCAGCTTCGCGACAGCGAACGCGTCACTGACCCGCGCGCCCGCCTTGACGCCGCGGACGTTGACGACGCCGAACAGCCCGCACAACACAATCAGCACGGCCGCGCGCGCTGCGGGCTCCGTCGCGCCGGGCCAGAACTGGCCGAGGTACACGACGAAGATGTTCGCGTTCGCCGCCGCGGACGTGATGCGCACCAGGTACGCGAACCAGCCCATCTGGACGCCGGTGAATCGCCCGAACGTCGCGCGCGCGTAGAGGTAGGGCCCGCCGGCGTCGCGGAACTGCGACGCGACCTCGGCGAACGACGCCATGATGAGGCCCATGCCGAGGGCGGCGATCACATAGGCCCACGGCGCCGCCGCACCCACGTAGCGGATGATGTCGTCGGGCAGCGCGAAGATGCCGCTGCCGATGATCGAGTTGACGACGAGTGCGGTGAGGCTCCAGCGGCCGATGGCGCGGACGAGACCGACGGGGGCAGCGCTCACGAGACGAGAGATTCTACGTCGGGTACGACGGGTACGACAGGTACGACGGGTTCGAGGAACGAACTGGCGCTGGCCATCTAGTTCTTGACCCGCGTGCGACCGCCCTTGTACCCGTCGTACCTGTCGTACCCGTCGTCCTGTTTATCCTTTTAACCGCTTGATCGCCGCGTCGGCGCGCGGCTTCAACGCGTGACCGCTGTTGACGCCGATCTCCGTACGCAGCCGGCGCCACACACTCAGCGCGTCCTGGCGCTGGCCGGCGGCCTCGAGCAGCGTCGCAAGGCAGGCGTCACGTTGTGGCCCGGGTGAGGCGTCGAGACTCCGCCCCGCGCGATCGTAGAAGAGGCGGCGATACGTGACGACCTGCTCGCTGGCCGGCACGACGGCGAGGAGCGGGCGCATCCCCTCGACGTTGTCGCGGGTGCCGCAGGCAAAGTAGTACAGGGCGTCGATGTCCGAGCGCAGTGAGTCGTCGACCTGCTCACCGTTCTGTCGCATCTCGGTGGCGACGGCCACCAGCGCGGGGTCGGCGCTCTGACCACGCCGCTTCAGCGCGGCGCGTTCGACGCGCCGCACCAGCGGCCGCGCCCGGTTGGCCGCCACGGCGGCTTTGAACTCGGTCATCGCCTCGTCGATCGATCCGCCGCTCCACACGATCCAATGTCCGAGGAACGCGTGCGCGTACGGGTTCGCCGCATCCTCAACGAGCGCCGCCTTGTACTGCGGCGCGAGATCCGGAATCGAGGCGCCGTCGAGCGATTTGTAGAAGGCCGCCCAGCCGGTGTGCGCGAGGAGATCGGCCTTGCGCTGGCCCGACGCGGCGGTGGCGCCGCGCGTCATCACCGGCGCAATCTTGTCGGCGATCGGGGAGTACTTTTCGCCCGGTGCGACGTGAAGCTCCTCGGCCCAGGCCATCGCGAGGTTTTCCTGCGCGGTCCGCACGCGCTGCGCATCGGGGCTGAGCTGGCCGGTGAGCTTCGCGAACAACCCGCCGGACTCGGCGATGCCCAACGCCCGTTCCAGACTCGCCCACCCTGCGGCGTGATCGCCGGCCTGCGCCTGCATCTGCTCGACATGCAGGAGCTCGTCAATCTGACGCCGACGGTCGCGCCCGTCGGACACCATGCGTATCAGTTGGACGACACCGAGGATGAAGGCCAGGACCGACGTCCCGCGGATGATCCACTTCATGGCTGCGTCGGCGCGGTCGGATCGTTGGCGACCCATGGCCCTCAGGATAATGCGAAGATCATGCCGCGCCGCTTACACTTCTTGCTCGCATGGCCGCAACAAAACCCCGGCCGCTGCCGAGTTGGCTCCTGCCGGCCCTCGTCGCCGTCACCTACCTCGCGTATTCGCCGGCCTGGCACGGCGGCCTGCTGTGGGACGACAACGGCCACATCACGAAAACCGCGCTGCGCTCGACCGAAGGCCTCTGGCGCATCTGGTTCGATATCGGCGCAACCCAGCAGTACTACCCCGTCGTCCACTCCGCGTTCTGGGTGTTTCATCGCCTCTGGGGCGATCACACGCTCGGTTATCACCTGGTCAACATCGGCCTGCACGCGTGCTCGGCGTGGCTGCTGGCGCAGATCCTTCACCGGCTCGCCGTACCGGGCGCGGTGCTCGCGGCGTTCGTCTTCGCCCTGCACCCGGTACACGTCGAATCGGTCGCCTGGATCACGGAACTGAAGAACATGCTGTCGGGCGCGGCCTACCTCGCTGCGGCACTCGCCTATCTCCGATTCGATTCGGCCCGCCGACCGCGTGATTACGGCCTCGCGCTCGCCGTGTTCGCGGTCGCGCTCCTGAGCAAAACGGTCACGGCGACCCTGCCGGCCGCGCTGCTCGTCGTGTTCTGGTGGCGGCGCGGGACGATCGACTGGCGCCGCGACGTGGCGCCGCTCCTGCCGTTTTTCGTGCTCGGCATTGCGGGCGGGCTCACCACGGCGTGGGTGGAACACACCTACATCGGCGCCGACGGCGCGGACTTTCAGATCGCACCACTCGAGCGCCTGCTCATCGCCGGGCGCGCCATCTTCTTTTATCTCGGCAAGGTCCTGTGGCCGGCAAACTTGGTCTTCGTGTATCCGCGTTGGGAGCTCGATGCCGGCGCCTGGTGGCAGTGGCTTTTTCCGGCCGGCGCGATCGCCCTCGTGGGCGCGGTGTGGCTGCGTCGCCGGCGGACGCGCGCACCACTCGCCGCGCTCCTCTTCTTCATCGGCACGCTGGTGCCAGCGCTCGGCTTCGTCAACGTCTATCCGTTCCGCTATTCGTTCGTCGCCGATCATTTCCAGTACCTCGCGAGCATCGGCGTCATCGTGCTCGCGACGGCCGCGCTCGCTCGGCTCGCAGAGCGCCGGCGTGTGGCGCCGCCCCTGCGCATCGCGTCCTCCGCCGCGATCGTCATCGTTCTTGCGGTGCTGACCTGGCAGCAGAGCCGGCAGTACGCAAGCGCCGAGACGCTGTACCGGACGACCATCGCTCGCAATCCGTCGTGTTGGCTCGCGTACAACAACCTGGGTGCCTTGCAGTTGCACCGTTCGCGCGCCGAGACGGAGGAGGCCGTCCTGCACTTCAAGGACGCGCTGCGGCTGAAATCGGACTACTACGAGGCGCACTACAACCTCGGCCAGGCATTCAACGAGCTCGGCCGCGACGGCGAGGCCGCCACGGCGTTTCGCGCGGCGCTCGCGATCAGGCCGCGCATCCCGCATCCGCATCGCAACCTGGCGGTGGCCCTGATGAAGCTGGGCCGGTTCGACGAAGCCGTTGTGGCATTGCGCGCGGCCATCGTGGCCGAGCCGAACGCCGCCGACTTGCACAACGACCTCAGCGCGGCGCTGATGCAGCTTGGCCAGTTCGACGCCGCCGCGGCCGAAGCACGCATCGCGATCCGACTCAGTCCGTCCTTCGCCGACGCCCACTTCAACCTGGGCGTCTCGCTGATGCGCCTCGGCCGCCGCGACGAGGCTCTGATCGAGTTCCTTTCCACCCTGCGCGTCGCGCCGAATGACGCGTCCGCCCATCGGCTCGCGGGCGCGCTCCTGCTCGACCAGGGCCGCCTGGGCGACGCCGCCGCGCATTTTCAAGCCGCTTTGCGCATTCGTCCCGACGATGCCGAGTCGCGAGCGGGGTTGGCGCGAGCCACGAAGGGCGGGACGTAGGGTGAGTTGGTTTAGACTGTGCAGCACTCGCCATGCCTCGTCGTCTGGCCCGGAAGTCGATCCGGTGGCGCGCCGCCTTACTCACATCTGCGATCGTCGCGGTCGCACTCGCTTCGTTCATTGCGTTTGCGGTGCATCTGGTCGCGACCGATGTCCGCCGCAGCGGGCTGCAGCGCACCGAGGTCGCCGGCGCGTTGCTGGCCTCGTCGACGGGACAGAACAGCCAGCAAGCGTTGCGACGGCTGCAGGACGTCGCCGCCAGCCCGCCCATCCGCACTTTCCTTGAATCTCCGACCGCCGCGTCGCGCGGGAAAGCGCGCGCGGTGCTCGAACGGCTGTCATCGGGCGGCCGGTACGCGATCGAGTTGTGGGACGCCCGCGCGCAGGTCGCGCTCACGACCACGGCGGCCGATGACGAGCTCATTGCGAGGACGAGCGACGCCGTCGCGCCCCAACCCGGTGTCGGCCCGCTTCTGGAGCGTGGAGGCCGGGTGTTCTTGCGCGTGGTCGCCACGGTGAACGGACCGGACGACCAGCAGATTGCCGGCTACCTCGTGACCGATCGGCCGATCGACTCCGCCGCGTCGTCGGCGCTGGTCCGCGGCATGGTCGGCCAGAACGCGCGCGTGTTCATCGGCAATCGGACGGGCGATGTGTGGACGGATCTGCAACGCGCGGTGGCACTGCCCGCGGTCGATCTCGCCACCTCGCACGCGCGGGAATTCCCCGGCCTGGACGGCGAGCTGATGATGGGAGCGCCGCTCGCGATCCCGAACACCAGCCTCGTGATGTTGCTTGCGCTGCCGAGCGCGGAGGTTATGGCGCCGGTGTGGCGGCTGTTCAGGAATCTCACCGCGACGAGCGTGGTGTTCACGGTCCTGGCCACGCTGGCGGCGGCGTTCTTGAGCGCGCGCGTCACGCGGCCGCTCGACGATCTGACCGGCGCCGCACAGGCGATCGCGGCCGGTGATTACGCGCAGCGCGTTCGGACGACAGGCCGTGACGAGGTGGCGCGGCTCGGCGAGGCCTTCAACGCGATGGCCCGCCAGGTCGAGCAGGCTCGCGCCGATCTCGAAGCCCACGCGCATGAGCTCAGCGCCTCTCGAGAAGATGCCCGGCGGGCCAACGAGGCCAAGGACGAATTCCTCGCGGTGTTGTCGCACGAGCTGCGCACGCCCTTGAACGCGATGCTCGGCTGGTGCCAGCTCCTGCGATTGGGCGCGCTGCCGCCCGGTGAGCTGACCCGCGCGCTCGATGTCATCGATCGAAACGCGCGGGCGCAACTCCGGCTCGTCGACGATCTGCTCGACGTCTCGCGGATCGTCGTGGGCCGTTTCTCGCTCGAGTTCCGGCCTGTTGACGTGAGGGCGGTCGTCGAATCGGCCGTCGAATCGATCCTGCCGGCCGCGGCCGAGAAGGGCGTGGCCGTGAACGCGACGCTGCCGGCTGCCGCCGGTCCCCTGGGCGGCGACGCCGGCCGGTTACAGCAAGCGGTGGGCAATCTGCTGTCCAACGCGCTGAAGTTCACGCCGGCAGGTGGACGCATCGACGTGGCCCTGCACACCGGCCCCGGCCTCGAGATCGTCGTGCGCGACACCGGCGACGGCATCGCGGCCGAGGTGCTGCCCACCATCTTCGATCGGCTCCAGCAAGGCAGCGGGCACGCCTCGCGACGGCATTCAGGCCTCGGCCTGGGCCTCGCGATCGTGCGTCAGATCGTCGAGCGGCATGGCGGCACGGTCACCGCGAACAGCCCGGGCGAGGGCGCCGGCTCGACCTTCCGCATCTGGCTGCCCGACTCGAGCGCCGACGACCTTGCCCTGCCGGCGAACGAGGCGCCGGCACTGGTCGCCGCGGACCACACCGCGCCGGCGATTTCGGTGCGCGGCCTCCGGTGCCTCGTGGTCGACGACTCGAAGGACGCGCGCGATGTGCTGACGGTCCTGCTCACCAGCGGCGGCGCCAGTGTGACGGCCGTGGATTCGGCGGCGGCCGCGCTCGACGTGCTCGATCGCGATCGGCCGGACGTCATCGTGAGCGACCTCGCCATGCCGGATGTCAACGGACTGGAGTTGATCGGCCGCATCCGATCGCGCCCGGCCGATCGCGGCGGGCGCATTCCCGCCGTGGCGCTCACCGCGTACGCCGCGCCGGAGGATCGCGTCCGGTCGATCGAGGCCGGCTTCGACGAGCATCTCGCGAAGCCCGTGAACGCCGCAGAGCTCATCAGCGTCGTCGCACGGCTGCGACGGCCGGATCATCGTCAGGGGGCGGGCTAAAGCCCGCCCCTACGTCTGTCAGACACGAGATGGCCCGCGCCATGCATTGCTCCGGGCGTGTCTCCTCGCACGTCACTCCGACTGAAAACCTTCGACTACGTCGGCGAATACCGCTGTTTCTTCACGTTGTGCACCTACCGACGGCGACGCCTGTTCACGTCGGCCGAGATTGTTGACCCTGTGCTGTTGCAGTTTCAGCAATGCGCGGAGCGTGAGGATGTTGAAATTGTTGCGTACTGCTTCATGCCGAACCACTTGCACTTGTTGACGATCGGATTGACGCCGGCCACTGACAGCCTGCGGTTCATTCGATCGGCGAAGCAGTCGGCTGGGTATTGGCACGCACATCATGTCGGCCGACCGCTCTGGCAGCGTGACGTGTGGGACCGCGTTCTGCGCTCGAATCACGACACGATGGACGTCGTCCGATACATCCTCGCGAATCCGGTTCAAGCTGGACTGGTAACGGACCCGTTCGCGTATCCCTTTTCAGGATCGAGAAGGTTCTCGCGCGAGGCCCTGGCAGAGGTGTTTGCGAAGCGGCCGATCGGATCGCGGCGCGGTGACGCGAGCAGACCCCACCGTTCCCAATAACCTGCGTCCCGTCATTGAAGAGATGCTGGAGGTGCCCCGCGCGTGACAGACGTAGGGGCGGGCTTCAGCCCGCCCCTACGCCGGGACCGTGAGATCGGGCATGGGTTTGCCCGTAAACAATCGCCGGCACGGCTTCGCGATCAGCCGCGCCCACTGCGCCGATCGGTTGACGCGCGCGCTGTCGGTGGCGATGCCGGTGTTGGCGTACATCTGTCGATACAGCTTCGAGATCAGCAGGAAGGCCAGGCGTGACTTGAGCGACTTCACGCACTTCGATCGTTGCCAGATGTTCGGCAGGCTGTAGAACTGATCCCAGACGCCCTGCGTGCGCTGGCGGATCTCGTCGGCGCTCATCACCGGGTGCGGGGTGTAGACCTTCGGGCGGTTCGCCTGCGGGATCAGCCAGTGCCGTGTGATCGGCACGCCCGCGATCACCGTCTTGTCGTTCGCCATCGTCTTTTCCCAGGCGTTGAAGTCGAGCGTGCCGGGGAACGGCGTGAGCATGACGAACTGCGCGAAGGTGATGTTCGCCTTCTGCGCGAGCGCCGCCGTCGTGTCGAACGTCGTCGGACGATCCGACGGCAGCCCGAAGATGAACGAGCCGAGCACGTGCACGCCGGCGTCACGGAACGCCTGCAACCTGGCGACGAGGGCGTCTCCATGTGCGTTGAACGGCTTGTGGATGTCCTTCAGCCCCTCGGCCGTCACCGACTCGACGCCGACGAGCGCGCCCTTGATCCGCGCGCGCTTCATGGCCGCGAGGAACTCCGGATCCTCGGAGGCCTCCATCGTGATCTGCGTGAAGAAAATCATGTCTTCGGGCAGCTTCGCCAGCCGATCCATCAGCTCGAAGCGTTCCTGACGAATCGCCTGGAGATTGTTGAGCGTCGTCTTGTCGGCGCGCCGGGCCGCCATCCGGAGATCCTCTTGCGCCACGGGATAGAAGTTGTCGTCGGCGAGCGCGATGAACCTGAAGCCCTTCTGGCGGAGCTGGACGATCTCGCCGATCACGGCGTCGGAGGTGCGCGGCCGCGGCTTCTGGCCGTCCGTCCGCCACACCGAGCAGAACGAGCAGTGCTTCGGGCAGCCGCGAACCGTCTGCACCGACGCCCACATGTAGGCGTTCGGCGGCATCAGGTCCCATCGGGCCGGCAGGAACTCCTCGCCCTCGATGCGGCCGCCTTCGTACACGCGTTGCAGCGTGCCGGCGCGAACATCGCGCAGCACCTTGCCCCAGACGACGTCGCCGTCGCCCTTCGAGACCGCGTGCGCGCCACCAATTTCGTGCGGCTCGTCCGGATAGAGCGTGGCGTGAATCCCGCCGTAAATGACCGTTGCGCCGCGCTCGCGCGCCGCCCGGCCGACCTCGTATCCACGCAGCGCATTGCCCGTGTGGATGCCAATGCCGACAATGTCACCGGGGCTGACGATGGAAGTATCGAGCGGCTCGAGCGTTTCGTCCGTGATGACGGGATCGCCAAACTCGGCGGGTGTCGCCGCCGCGATGACGTACAGCCAGCGGGGGGTGATGACACCGACGCCGAACGAGACGTGACTCGGATTGACCAGATGAACGCGCACTCGCACCCCTTGGAAGAGTTCCGGACGATTCGCAGGTGAGTGAAACTATAACCGATCGCGCGTCCCGGCTCCCGGAACGACTTACGAATCTGTCAAGTACGACGTACGTGCGACATGCCCCTGGAAACGGTCCGCCCGTGGTCGCGTGTCCGGCGTCTTAAGGACATTCGTCTCGGCGCGGTGCGCCGCGACGCGACGGTCGTGGACGGACGGATGACATCGGATTGGCCCGAGTGGAGGAACGAATGGCACGCGCGACAACGGCGTTACTGGTTTTCAGTGTAGTTCTGACAGCGATCCCCGCGTGGGCGCAGACACCGCCGGCGACGACGGCCCCACCCCTCATTCCACCCAAGCCGGCGGCCACCACACCGGCCCCGGCACCCACGGTGCCGTTCCCGGCCGAGGCGAGGGTCGCCTACATCAACATGCAAAACATCTTTGCGGAGTCCGAGCTTGGCAAGAAGGGCGTCGCGCTGCTCAAGACCCTCAACGACCGGCTGAGCGCCGGCCTCGCGGCCCGCGACAAGGAGATTCAGGGTCTGACCGAGAAGCTTCGAACGCAGCAGGGCATCGTGAACAGTCAGACGGCCGCCGGCTGGGGCGTGTCGCTGCAGAAACTGCAGCGCGAAGCGCAGTTTGCGCAACAGGAAGCCCAGGTCGACGTGAATCAGCTGCAGGAAGAGTTGCTCTCCGAGTTTCAGGCCAGGGTGCGGCCCGTGATCGAAGCCATTCGCTCCGAGAAGGGTCTGTGGATCGTGTTTTCGATCGACAACGACAGCGGTGGACTCTCGGTCGCCACGGCACATGCGGGCGTCGACCTCTCCGCGGAAGTCACAAGGCGGCTCAACGCGGTGAAGTGATCAATCCAGGTACGACGGGTACGACAGGTACGGGAGCCACGCGACGCCGAGCATCGTGGTACCGGTCGTACCTGTCGTACCTGTCGTACCCGCCCTCAAACTTCTAATCCGATCGATCGCATCAGCACGAGCGCGTTGCTCGTCTTCACCGGGCCCGGCCGCAGTTGATAGTCGAAGGCCAGGCCGCCGGCGTCGAACCGGTCGGCGAAGTGGACATTGCCCGCGCGTGGCGCCCGGGCGTCGGCCAACTGGCTCAGCGCCAGATCGTGGGTCGTCGCCAGGCCGATCGCGCCGGCGTCGAGCAGACCGTCGAACAGCGCGCCGGCGCCGTGCGCGCGATCGTGTGAGTTGGTGCCCGCCAGAATCTCGTCGAGCAGGAACAGCACGCCGCCGGGATGGCGGCGCGTGAGATCGACGATCTGCTTCAGCCGCGTGATCTCCGCAAAGAACCGCGAGCGCCCATCCTGCAGCGAATCGAGCGTGCGGATCGACGCGCCAATCTCGAGCGGCGTGAGGCGGAAGCTCGCGGCCCGCACCGGGCCGCCGGCGTGCGCGAGCACGACGTTCACGCCGAGGGCGCGAAGGAACGTGCTCTTGCCCGACATGTTGGAGCCGCTCACGACGAGGATGGCGGGCGCGTCGCCGCCCAGCGTGACGTCGTTCGGCACGGCCGATCGCGCGAGGAGCGGGTGCGCGCAGCCCACCGCGGCCAGACGCGCCGGCGGCGCCGCGTCGAAGACCGGATACGCGTAGCCGGGATGCTCGGCCGCGAAGGTCGCGAGGGCCGCCAGCGCTTCGAACTCGCCGACGGCCGCGAGCCATCCGGGCACGCGCGGCCCCATGCGAGCGCGCCAGCGATCGATCGCGATCGCACATTGCGTCGCCCACAGCATGAGCGCGGAGGGAATCGCGAACATCAGGTTCTGCCGCCACAGCAGTCGCGCCGCGAGCCGCTCGAGATGCGCGATCTCGGCCGATGCCGGCCGGTTGTTGGCGGCGACCGCGGCGGCGACACGGCGCAGGGCCGGCGCCGAAAACGTCTCGCGCTCGAGCACGCGCAGCACGGCGGCCAGCACCGTGAGGTCGCGCGCCGGCGTCTCGACGGCGTGATTGATCGCTTGCACGCGAGAACGCAACAGGAAGGCGGCGAGGCCCTCGGCCGCCAGCAGCGCGAGCGAGACCAGCGCGAACCGCGTGGACACCTGATACGCGATCAGGAGCGTGATGGCGGCCGCGGCCAGCACCCCGAGCGCCATCGCGAGGCCGACGGACGCCAGAACCGGTGAGGACACGGCCCAGTCCCGCAGCGCGCTCGCGCGAACGTTCACGCCCTCGCCGGCCACCGCGAGCGACTCGCGAAGGTCCGGCCGGCCGGCGAGCTCGCGCACCGCGGCTTGCCGCTCCATAACGACCGCCGGCGCAGCCGGATCGAGCAGCCACGAGGCCAACGTCTCCTGGCCGCCGGGCGTGCGAGGCGTCGAGAGCAGCTCGAAGAGACTGCCCTTCCCGAACACGTCGAGATCGTCGGCATACCGGTGATCGTTCGGCCGGAACCGCTCGCCGGCGTCGCCGCGGCCCATCCACGTGTGATCGAGGCGCTCGAGTCCGTGCTCGTACCACGCGACCGCGCGTCGCGCCAACTCACGGGCGGCGAGCGCGCGCGCGTGCGCCACCGCAACGCCCAGGAACACGGCCGCGATGATCGCCACCCACAACGGCGAGGCCGACCCCAGCGTGACGATGAGCATCACGCCGAGCGCCAGGAGCGCCAGGCGCACGCGGCTGTAGGCAACGTGGCGCCGCTCGAGTGCGGCGTGCGTCGCGCGCCGCGCGTCCAGGCGCGCGCGATAATCGGATTCGACGGCATCGAGAGTCACAGAGTCATCATTACTTAATTGCTCGCGGGGCCCCACCCCCGCTCGCGGCTCGCGGCTCCCGCCGCTCGCTCCGCTCAGCGCCGCGCCTGTACGGCGCGGGCTTCGCGGTTGCTCCACTCTGGCATCGGGGTCAATCGGGCCATTGCCTCATCCGTCTCACTGCTAGAATCCCGCCCGATGACGTGCCCGAACTGCCACGCCCTGATGACCGAGCAGACGCTCACCGGCCACTGGTCGACGCCGCTCGCGATCGACTTGTGCCTGGCGTGTCAGGCGTTCTGGTTCGACGGCTACGAGAGTCTCAAGCTCTCTCCCGCGTCGGTGTTGACGCTGTTCCGGCTGATCGGCGAGCAGACGCCGGCCAAGCCCGTCGCCCTGTCGGACACCTGCGCGTGCCCGCGATGCCAGATGCGGCTCGTGCCGACGCATGACCTCCAGCGCAACACCCGTTTCGAATACCTGCGCTGCCCGGTGAAGCACGGACGGCTCACGACCTTCTTCAACTTTTTGCGGGAGAAGGACTTCATCCGGCCGCTGTCGGCTCAGCAGATCGAAGAGCTGCGCCGCACGGCGCAGGCGGTCAACTGCTCGAACTGCGGCGCGTCCGTGAACCTCGCGTCCGGCGCCGCCTGCGATCACTGCAAGTCGCCGCTCTCGATGCTCGACATGCGCCAGGCGCAGTCGCTCGTCGAAACGCTGCGAAGCGCAGACGCCGCAAAGACGCTCGACCCGAGCTGGCCGATGCAGGCGGAGCGGGCACGACGCGAGACCGAGTCGGCGTTCGCGTCGTTCGAACGGCAGTCGAGCTGGACCGAGACACTCATCACCGCCGGCATCGTCGGCGCAGGGCTCAGCTCGCTTGCACGGTGGCTGAAAAACAACAGCTGAATAACAAGAGCCGACATGGAGAACATGTCGGATTTTGTTCGTCCTTCGACTACTCGTTGCTCACGTACATGATCATGAGCGCGATGGCGATCCCCAGCAGCACGAGCAGCGTGACTTTGATCGCGCTCCAGGGACGTGAGCCGGCGATGGCGCCGGTGACGCCGTTGAGCACCACCTGGTATTTCGTCGCGCCGTAGCTGTACGTGAGCAGCCAGACCGGCGCGAGAATGTGCTTGAACGTCTGGTCGTGAAAGCGGGCGTCGACGGAGAGATTGCGGTGCGTGTCGCCGGGAATCTGCCGGATGCACAGCTCCCGAATCGTCGACTGCATCTGCTCGCGGGCATGGGACGCGGCGGCCACGAGATCGATCTGGTAGCGCTCGACGGTCCAACCCGCTACGTACTTCGGATCGTACGGCACGAGCGACGTCGTGGGAAACGGTTCAACCCGTCGCAGCTTGGCGCGGTCCACGCCGACCGACGCGCACACCAGCGCATCGTCGAATGTGTGCGACACGGAACCCGACGCGGGGCGCCATTCGGTGCGCATGACTTTCTGCTTGCCTATCTGCACCCAGTAGTGCCGCCCGGATTCCGCGCGCCAGTCCGCGTCGGCCTTCGCATCGAAGGTCCAGTACGGCAGATAGACGCCCTTCACCGTGTCGGTCAACGCCCGCGCGCTGAAGCGATTGGGCGCCAGCCACTGCCGCCGGTACCAGGCGCGAATCAGGTCGCGCGCCTGCGACTCGGCGATCTTGAGCACGAGCAGCGACTCGGGCCGGAAGGCGTCCTTGACTTGTTCGTACGGGACGAGGGCGGACGATCCGCAGAAGTCGCAACGCTGGCCGACCTTGCCGGCGTCGAACACCGAAATCGCCTGGCAGCTCTGACAACGGACCGACGTCTTCTCGGCTTGCCAGCCGCGCGATGCATCGGGAATGCCGCGGAGCGCTGCGACCAGGTCGTGCTCGACGATGACGGATTGCCCGCTGCGGGTTTCGACCGAGGCCGGCGACTCCGTGCCGCAGAACGCGCAGATGAGCTTCTGCTTCGCCGGGTTCCAGTGGGCTTCGGCGCCGCACGCCGGACAGTGGAACTTCTCGCGCGCGACGGTCTCGGGCGCGGCGGTCGGATCGGGCGCGCGCGGCTCGCTCACGATCGGCAGGCTACTTCAGGAACTCGGCGAGCGCGCTGCGGGTGATGCGCCATTGCGTCCCGATACGCTTGCCCTTGAGATCACCTTTTTCGAGGCTCGCGATCACGTCCGCTTCCGCAACGCCGAGCGCCTTCGCCGCGTCGCCGGGCCCCACCGTCTCCGGAATGCCGGTCGTGGAAGCCGGTCCGCCACCGATGGAGGCCGGGTCTTTAGACCCGGCTATCGGCGTCGCCTGCGCCGCAATACCACCCGGCTGATTGACCATCTGCTGCGCCATCGACATGCCGACGGCCATCTCCGCGCCGATGCCGGCGATGCCCGATCCGCCCGTGCCGAGCCCCTGCGCCATCTGGTACTTCACGTAGTCGTTGAGATTGCCGACGGCGGCCATGCTCGCGCGCTTGTCGATCGCCTGCTCGACTTCGGGCGGCACCGACACGTTCTCGAGAATGAAGCTCGACATCTCGAGGCCGTACTTGCCATGGAGGACCGTGTTGAGCAGCGGCAGCAGCGCCTCACCGAGCTCTCGGTAGCGTGTGGCGACGTCGAGGACGGGCACCTTGCTGGTCGCGATCGCCTCGCTGAACATGCTGACGAGCCGCGAGCGCATCGTGTCGGCAAATTCCTCGAGCCGGAAGTGGTCGTCCGTGCCCGCGACCTCTTTGAGGAACTTCTGCGGATCGACGACCTTGAAGTCGTAGGTGCCGAACGCGCGCACGCGCACGATCCCGAAGTCCTGATCGCGCACCATGACCGGGTTGGACGTCCCCCACTTGTTGCCCGTGAAGAGCCGCGTCGTGACGTAGTAGACGTCGGCCTTGAACGGCGATTCGAAGCCGTACTTCCAGCCCTTGATGCGGCTCAGGACGGGGATGTTGTCGGTCGTGAGCGAGTGCTTGCCCGGCCCGAACGTGTCGCCGAACTGGCCCAGGTAGACGAACTGCGCCACCTGCGACTCGCGCACGATCAACTGGGCGCCGCGCTTGATTTCCTTGTCCTCGTCCGGGAAGCGAAACGAGAGGGTGTCGCGCGAGTCGTCGGTCCACTCGATGATCTCGAGGAACTGGCTGCGGATGAAGTCGGTGATGCCCATGGGGGCATTCTGCCATGACAAGACGCGAAGTTCGCAAAGCCGCGAAGCGCGAAGCGTTGGCGGCCTGATAAGGCGGGAAGCGTCCGTCCTTCGCGCTTCGCGCCTTCGTGCTCTTCGCGCCTTGTCAGGGTCTGTCATGCGTCAGCTCTTGTGACCCCCGTTACACCGTGTTTGCAGAACCGGTCCCCCGTCAGCGGCCGGAGCCAAGTACACACAGCCGTAACGCGTGCGTCACGCCGGAGTCATACCCGCCAGCCAGACTCCCGGGAATCATGGGAGGTAGATCGTGAAGGCACTGAGAATCATTGCATTTGCAGTCGTGATTGCGGTTACGCAGGCTGCGTTGGTCGCCAAGCAGGCTACGGCTTCGGGCAGCCTGACCGGCGTGGTGAAAGATCCCGCGGGCGCGGTGCTAGCCGGCGTGTCGGTGACGGCGACGCAGACGCAGACCGCCCTCAAGCGCACCACCGTGACTGGCAGCCAGGGCGAATGGACACTGGTCACGTTGCCGGTCGGCGATTACTCGGTCACGTTCGAGCTGAACGCCTTCAAGAAGCTCGTCCGTGAAAAGGTCATCGTCGAGGCGGGGGTGCCGCGGAACGTCAACGTGACGCTCGAGCTCGGCGCGCTGACGGAATCGGTCACCGTCACGGCCCCCATCGAAATCCTGAATCCGACGACCTCGACCAACTTTAAGCGCCTCAGCGCCGAAGATCTGACGGCGATCCCCATGACGACGCGGAGCTTCACGCACCTGCTGTCGTCGGAGGCCGGCGTGAGCGCCGACCTGCCGCCCGTGCTGATCAACGGTACCGGCAACATCTCGCCGTCGGTGAACGGGACGCGCACGACGAGCACGAGCCTCTTCTTCAACGGCATCGACGCCACGAACCTCACGTCGAACGAAGGCTCCCTGCATGACAACATCTCGCCGGCGCCCGAAACGCTCCAGGAAGTCAAGCTGCAGACGAGCTTGTACGACGCGGCGACCGGCCGATCGGGCGGCGGCAACTTCCAGCTCATCACGCGTGGCGGATCGAACTCGCTCAGCGGCAACGGGTACTTTTCGTGGCAGCACGAGAAGATGAACGAGAACGACTTCTTCTTCAAGCGCGAGGGCATCGAGACGCCCAAGGCCCGGCGCAACGAAGGTGGCGGCACCATCGGCGGCCCGATGCGCCGCGACCGGCTGTTCTTCTTCGGCGGTTTCCAGCGCACGTCGGCGGAAACCGGATTCGTCCCGACGGCCAGCAGCATCACCGTGCTCCCGGCGGCGCTTCGCCAGATTCAGGGCGCCCGGACCAAGGACAACCTCTTTGCCGCCTTCTCGACGACGAATGTGAACCCGACGGCCTTTCTCGCGTCGATCCCCAAGGCGCAGTGCCTGAGTCCGGCCGACAACCTGTGCATCTCGGATCTGGCGGTGGCGCTCTTCAACCTGCGTAACCCGGTGACCGGTGACTTCGTGATCCCGGCGCCGCGCGCAGGTCTCGCGTCGATTGGCAACGATATCGTGGCCGGCACCTCCAACGGCGGCAACCCGCTCGTCCGGCAGCGCAACGTTGTCCCCGCGGAGTTCAGCCAGAACCAGTTCACCGGCAAGTTCGACGCGCAGCTCACCGCCGACCACCGTGTGTCCACGACGATCTTCGCGTCGGACTTCCCCGGCCTCGACCCGTTCCCGGACCCGAGCAGCCTCGCGTCGCCGTTCACGCTGCGGCGCGCGGATCGGAACTACACGGTCGCGGCCAGCGACACGATGACCTTCCGCAACGCCGTCAACGAAGTGCGCGCGGGCGTGTTCGCCTTGAACAACTCGCGGCGCCAGGACGATCCGTTCCTGAGCCTGACGAACGCGTCGATCGGGATTCCGAACCCGGCGACGTTCTTCGACAGCTCGACCGCCACGCTGCGTCTCGGCCACTACATCGGCGCGCCCGGCACGACCATGGAACGGTTCTCGTTTGGCGGTCCGAACGACTCGTTCAATCAGCGTAAGCAGATGACGATCACGCTCGGTGACACGCTCACGTGGATTCGCGGCGCCCACACCCTCCGGCTCGGCGGCGAGTACCGGCGCAACGCGTTCGATACGAGCCTGCCCGAAGAACAGGCGACCGAGTTCGAGAAGTTTGAGAACTTCACGATGATCCTGCGGGGGCTCGCGCGCGAAGCCGACACGCAGTTCGGGATCACCAGCAAGCGCTTCCGCTTCCAGGACTTCAACGGGTTCATCGCCGACGACTGGCGCGTGTCCAACCGCCTCACGATCAACCTGGGGCTCCGGCACGAGTTCTTCGGCTGGCCGGAGGAACTGGACGGCCGCATCGGCAACGTGGACTTCGCCGCCATCTCGAACACGGAGAATCCCGTTGGCGCCTTCATCGTGCCGAAGAACGTGAAGAACACGGGCTTCGTCGCGATCGACCAGGCCATCGCCACGTCCATCAAGGCCGACAACAACCACACGCTGAAGGGTCAGGACTGGAACAACGTGGCGCCCCGCGCGGGGTTCGCCTGGACGGCCGACAGCACGGGCCGCACGGTGGTCCGCGGTGGCTACGGCATCTACTACGACCGTCCGTCCTCGGCCTTCATCAACACGGTGTTCAGCAACTACCCGTTCCTGCGGGAGGTCGAAGTGTCGTTCCCGAGCCGAGCGGTACCGATGACCACGGCGTACTCGCAGCAGAACCCGCTCACGCCGTTCAACCGCTACCTGCCGAATCGCGTCGCGCGGACCGCCGGCGCGGCCGGCGTGTACGAGATTCGTGACGGATCGGGCGTGACGCTCGGCGCCGACGGCACGCCGAACCGCACCGACCCGCTGACCGGTCTGCCGATTCTCGGCAACGTGGCCGAGACGTTCGAATTCCGCGCGATCTCGCGGGATCTGCAGACGCCGTACATCCAGCAGTTCGGCATCGGCGTCCAGCGGCAGTTCGGCAAGAGCTACTCCGTCGAGGCGCGCTACATCGGCAGCCGCGGCAAGAAACTGCTCGAGGCGCGCGCGTTCAACCAGGGCTACGACCTGAACGATCCGTCGACGCCTGACTACATCTTCGAGCGCTTCAACCAGGCCTACGTGGATGCGGGCGCGCCCAATGGGGCGCTCAATGCCGGCAGCACGGCACGCGCACGGGGCGTGGGGCACGCCTTCGGCTTTGCGAACTCGGCGCTCGGCGGCATGCTCGACTACAACCTGGCCAACACCGCCGGGGCGGTCATCGGGTTCGAATCGCGCGGTCCGATCCTCGGCTTCAACATTCCGGAAGCGGTCCTGCTCGACAACACGGGGCGCTCGGAATACAACTCGCTGCAGCTCTCCTTCAACCGCCAGTACTCGGCCGGGCTGCAGTTCAACCTGTCCTACACCCTGTCGCGGTCGAAGGACACGAGCTCGGCCGATCCCGGCTCGACGTCCGGGGGCGGCAAGCCAGACGTTCCGAACGTGGGCTTCGCGGTCCAAGGCAACCAGCGCGACATCAACGCCAACTTCGGATTGTCGGACTTCGATCGCCCACACCGCTTCAGCGGCAGCTTCGTCTACGAGCTGCCGCTGCGACGTGCCCTGAGCGGCATCAGACTCTCGGGGTTCATCCAGCTCCAGTCGGGCCTGCCGTACTCGATCGTCGCGGCGGAGCCCGAACTGGCGACGACCGCCCAGTACTCGAGCCTGCGACTGGGATCAGGCGGTATCTACCGCGCCGCCTTCGGACGGCCCAGCCTGTGCGGGTCGCTTGGCGCGCTGCGGCGCGCCGCCGCCAACCCGTGGGAGGGCGCGTTCGACATCACGCAGCTCTGCTCGCCGATGACCACCGCCGGCGGGTACCCGAACAACCTCGGTTTCGGGAACCTCGGCCGGAACGTCCTGCGCGGACTCTGGCAGCGGCGTGTGGACATCAGCCTGTCGAAGGAGTTCCGGGCCGGCCGCCGCTCCTTCGAAGTGCGCTGGGATGTGTTCAACCTGCTCAACACCGTCAACTTCGCGCTGCCGAACAACGTGATCGGCGACGCGGGCACGGACTTTGGCACCATCACCGAGACGATCGGCGGGCCGCGCGTCATGCAGTTGGGAGCGAAGATCCGATTCTGAATTGGGAGATTAGGAGATTGGGAGATTGGGAGATTAAGGACTCAGGTGTAATCTCCCAATCCCCAAATCTCCCAATCCCCAAATCTCCCAATCCCCAAATTCTCCATTCCCCTCATGTAACGTCCCCGTGACGCCGATGACCGGTACGTGCGCTGCATGCGCACGGGACCGGCGATGGGACGCGCACCGCGATTCGTCGTAGGCACGCTGGCGGCCGCCACGGTCGTCGCAGTCCAACTACAAGACATCAGCGCGCAGATTCCTACACATTCCGGCACGGTACGGCGCCTCGTGCTGCCTGGCGGCCAGACGACCGGTGTGACCGGCGACTACTGGCAGGCCGCGCTCGCCAACGGCGGTGCGATGCCGCAAGTGGAGCGACTCATCGTGGTCGGCCACGACGGGCTCGTCGTGGGGGAAGCCGAGGGCACCCAACACCAGGTGGTCCTGCCCGACGCCGTGTTCGAAGCGCTCTCGGCCGGCGCGCTCCGCGCCACGCTCGTGCACAATCACCCGCGCGGCATCAGCCTGAGCCGCGCGGATTTGGGCCTGCTCGGCAAGGCCGGTGTCGATCGCGTCATCGCCGTCGGCCCCGATGCGAGCGTCTTCGAGGCGTCAGTCGGGCCCGCCTACGACCACGCCACGTTTGAGAGCTCGCAGTATCCGTCAGCGCTTCGCCAGGTGACCGATCGCTTGGTGGAGGAATCCTGGCGGGCCGGCGTGAACCCGGCCCGCGTGACACCGCTCTTGAGCCACCTCATCGCCGAGGTGCTCGATCGGTCCGGCATCATTCACTACCGCATGACCCCGGGCGCGGAACTGAAGCGCACGCTCAACGGCCGCCACGCCATCGTCGCCGAGGTCGTTCGGGCGAAGTACCGGTTCTGAGAACCGCTCTACTTCTTCGCAATCACGCCGCACGCGAGCCGGGCGCCCGCGTTGCCGGTGGGATCGGTCTTCATGTCGTCCGCCTGCGCGTGAATCATGAGCGCGGTGCCGTTCGCGACGAGCGAGTCCGTGCCCGTGCCGAGCGAGACGTGTGCGTTCGTGACGGTGACCTTGGCCGTGCCGTCGGCCTTGACCGTGAAGTTGGCCATGTCGCCGTTGTGCGGGCCTTCGGGATTCTGCGAGCCGTGCTTCTTGTTCGCCGGATTGAAGTGCGGTCCCGCAGTCGTGAACGCGGGCGCCTCGCAGAGCGCCACTTGATGCAGGTGGAGCGCGTGCTCGCCCGCTGGCAGGTTCTTCACGTCGAGCGCAATCGACACGCCGCCGCTGCGCGCCGCCGTGACCGTCGCCGTCCCGACGTCGGCACCCTTCGCGTCCTTCAACGACACCGTCACCGGCCCCTGCGCCTGCATCGTCAGACCAGAGACCGCCACCACGCCGCACACGAGACCGAAGATCACGAGCAGTCGCTTCATACGGAACTCCTCCAGAAACGTTGCCAGTTTACCTCGTGCCTCTGGCTTCTGGCTTTTTCCTTTTGGCTTCTTCCTTTCGGCTTCGCTGTTCACTTCTTGATGACCGTCGGATCCATCCCCTTCTTGATCTGCGGGACGCCCTCGGTCATCCACAGCGGCGCCGGCGTGCCCTTCAAGTAGTGATCGAAATACTGCCGCATCCGAATCTGGAAGTCCTTCTGGTTCTCGCGGCGCCCGAGGTGATGCGGCTCGTCCGGATAGGACAGCAGAATCACGTTCTTCCCGAGCCGGCGCGCGGCCGCGTAGAACTCCAGGCCCTGGCTCCAGTCCACCGCCGTGTCCGCGGTGCCGTGCAGGATCATGAACGGCGTCTTGATCTTCGTCGCGTGATGAATCGGCGACTGGCTCTGGTAGAGCGCCTCGGCCGACCAGGGCGTCATGTTCGCGCCCATGCGCACCTGCCCGACTTCCGTGATCCCCTGCTGAATGTTCCCAGATGACGGATAGAGCGTGCCGTAGAAGCTGACGAGATTTGTCGGCGGCGCGCCGGTGACGACGGCGGCAAAGAGATCCGTCTGCGTGACGATGAACGAGGACTGGTAGCCGCCCCAACTGTGACCCTGCAAGCCGATGCGCGCGGGATCCGCGTAGCCGAGACGGATCACTTCCTTCACCGCGCTCGTGACGCAGTCGAGCGCCGACGTCCCCGGCTTGCCAATCTCGTACACGACGTCGGGCTGCAGCACGAGGTAGCCGTTGCTCGCGTACGTCGACATGTGCGGGCGGTCGTCGTAGTTCGGCAACTGGAAGCTGTGATGCGTGTCCGACATCAGCTCGTAGAAGTACACGAGCATCGGATACTTCTTCGTCGGATCGAAATTCGCCGGCAACGTCAGCGTCCCCTGGAGCCGCTGGCCGAAGCGGTTCTTGTACTCGATGAGCTTCTTGGTGCCCCACACGAATTCCTTGAGCAGCGCGGGATCCGCGTCCGTCACCTGCTTCGGCGACGCGAACCTCCTGTCCGACATCCACAGGTTCGGGTACTCGTTGAAGGTCTGCGCGGTGAAGATCATCCGGTCTGCGTTCTTCGCGACGATGGGCGCGCCCACCGCTTTGTCCATCCAGATGAGCAGCGCGGGCGACTGGCCCGGCGCCAACTCGAAATAGCCGGACTTCTTCGTCCACTCGCCGTTCGCGACGAACGTCACCGGCTTCGCGAGATCGATCGGCTCGCGACCCGCGCCGCCGCCGCGTCCACCGCCGCCACCGCGCCCGCCGCCCCCACCGCCGCCGCGCGCCGAGGCATATTGCGACACGCGAAGGCGGACTTCCTGCTTCGCGCCCTCACCCTTCGTGATGTTCACGGGCTGACTGCCACCGGCAAGCGGCGCAGACCAGACGTCGTAGCGGTCGTAGAGCAACACCGACTTGCCGTCGGCCGTGAAGCCGGCGACGCCGTAAACCGGCTTCTCGTAGTCGTGATCGTCCTGCGCGTTGACGAAGCTCTTGGTGCCGTCGATCTGCGTTTTCTTGCCGGTCGCTATCTCGTACGAGTAGACGTGACCGCCCTTCAAGTACAGGAACCACTTGTCGTCCGGCGAGAAGCCCATCGTGCGCGCAAGGCCCGGCTCGATGAGCGTGCGCTCGCCGGTCTTGAGATTGACGCGATAGACGTCCGCCTTCTCGCCGCCCCACGACACCTGGCCGCGATACGGCGTCACGAACCGGCCGATCGCCCACGTGAGATCTTCGGTCGGCGTGATGGTCGGCATGTCCTCGTCGGCGATCTTGCGGATCGTGCCGGACCCGAGCTCGATGACCGCCGCTTCGGTCGCGCGACGCGCTTGGGCGACCTGAACGATCTGGACTGACTGCGGGTCGTCGTCTTTCCAATGCCACACGTCGACGTTGGGCTGGGGCTCGGTGGACGCAGGCTTCTCAGGCTCCTGCGCCTTGAGGCCGACGAGCACGCGCGCGCCGTCCGAGCTCCACCGCGGCGCGGTGAACTCACTCAGCACCATCCCGGCCGGGAACGACGAAGACTTCTTGGGATCGACCGTCGTCATCTGCACGTCCGGCACGCCGAGATTCCTCCAGGCGAGCAGCACGTTGTCCTTCTGCGCCTGGCCGCGCGCCTTGTCGCCGCGCAGCGCGAGCAGGTTCGTGCCCTCGGCGCTCCACACCAGCTGGTCGTAATCGGCGGTCATCGCGTCGAGCATCCGCTGCTCGCCGCTCGGCACGGTCATCACGTAAACGCCGTTTCCGAGGCGCTGCTGCCCTCGCACGGTGTACGCCATCAACTTGCCGCCGTTGTCGAACGAGAACGTGCCGACGTTGCCGACGTAGCGCTGAATGCCGGTCGCGAGATTTCGCATCAATAGATCGGTACCGGGTGTGTTGTCCGCGGCCGGCGCGCCGCCACCGGCACCGCCGCGGCCACCGCGCCCCGCGCCCGCATCGGCCGCCGGCGCCGGCGTCGCGCCCTGGGGCCGCATCAGCAGCCACTCGCCGTCAGGCGAGAACGAGAAGCTCGCGACCGACGGGAACGCGGTCTTGGCACCGGTCGTGAGGTCGAGCACTTCGAACGTTCGCGCGTTGGCCGGATTCGCCGCGGCCTCTCCGGCGGGTTGATCGCCCCGACCACCACCGCCGCCACGCGCGCCCGCGCGACCACCACGACCCGCAGGCGGCGCAATGAAGTACCCGACCCACCGCGCGTTCTCGGAAAACGATGCGCCGGTGCCGCGCGCGATCTCATGGACCGTCGTCGTGTCGAGCGACTTGACGAACAGTGTGCCGTCGCCGTCGTTCGGCGTGACCGTGTAGAGCATCCATTTTCCATCGGTCGAGATCGCCGAGCCGGCGATGCGCTTGAAGCGCGCGTAGTCGTCGAGCGTAATGGGCCGGGCAATGGGATCCGGAGAGCTGGCGGCCCGCGCCGACCCAGCGGCCGGCATCGGCGCTTGCGCGTCAATCAAGACCGGCGCGAACGCGAGGACGAAGGCAGCGACAAGTGCCAGACGACGGGCATCGAGAAGTCGGGTCATGGGCGAACTCCGTGTGATCCGAAAAAAGGGGTGTATGGCCGGCCGGGACGCGGGCAGAATAGCACGCAAGTTGCACCGAGTTTACGGGCGCGGCGCTGTGGGGCGCGCGATGATCGCAGTTCACGCCGATTCGTGACCATCGGAGGGATCTATGCAACCTGACCGGCGTTCATTCCTGCATCACTCCGCCCTCGCGGGAGGACTGGCGTTCAGCCAGCCGCTGGAGGCGCTGCGCGCGCTCGTCGGCGCCGGCGATCCGCGGGGATGGCGCACGGACGGGTACGGCCCACTCGCGCCAGTGCGCGATGAGGTGAGCGGCCTCCGTCTGCTCGAGCTGCCCGAGGGCTTTCGCTACTCGAGCTTCGGGTGGACCGGCGATCCGCTCGACGGCGGCCTGTTCACACCGGGCGCGCACGACGGTATGGCCGCATTCGCGGGCCCGGATGGCAACATTCTCCTCATTCGCAACCACGAGGAAACCAACGGACCGGCGTTCGACGCGGCGCTGAGCTACGACACGGCCGCGGGCGGCGGGACGACGACGATCGAGTTCGATCCGCGGCGCGGCGTGTACGTGGGTGGACGCGCCAGCCTCGCCGGCACCGTGCGCAACTGCGCCGGCGGACCGACGCCGTGGGGCAGCTGGCTCACGTGCGAAGAATCGCTCGTCGAACCTGGTGAAGGACGCGCGTTCAAACGCAAGCACGGCTACATCTTCGAAGTGCCGCTCCGCGGTACGCCCACGCGCGAGCCACTCGTCGCCATGGGCCGCTTCACCCACGAAGCCGTGGCCGTCGATCCCGCAACCGGCATCGTGTACGAAACGGAGGACGCCGGCGCGTCGGGACTCTATCGATTCCTCCCGAACACGCGTGGTGATCTCGCGAAGGGCGGCAAGCTCGAGATGCTGGCGATCGACCGCCAGCCAAAGTTCGACACGCGCCGAGGTCAGAAGGCCGGCGTCGAGTACCCGATCACGTGGCTCCCGATCGACCAGCCGGACCGGGCCCACGACATCGCGACGGATGGCAAAGGCGTGTCCGCGCAGGGCCTGGCCAAGGGCGGGGCGACGTTCGCGCGCCTCGAGGGGGCGTGGCACGGCGGCGGCAAGATCTTCATCACCGCAACGAGCGGTGGCGATGCCCGCGTGGGACAAGTGTGGGAGCTCGATCCGGCGCAGTCGCGTCTGCGGCTGGTCTTTGAATCGCCGGGCCATGAAGTCTGCTCGATGCCCGACAACATCTGCGTCAGCCCGCGCGGCGGCCTGGTGTTGTGCGAAGACGGCTCCGGCACCTCGCTCGTGCACGGCCTGACCGTCGATGGCCGCATCTTCCCGTTCGTTCGCAACAACGTGGTCATCGGACCGGACGATCGGCGGCGGGCTGGAGATTTCCGAGGATCAGAATTCGCCGGCGCCACCTTCAGCCCCGACGGACGCTGGCTTTTCGTGAACGTGCAGGATCCCGGGGTCACGTTTGCGATTACGGGACCCTGGGAAAAGGGGTTGCTCTGATCCGCTCGAGCTTGGGCGGTCTCGACCCCCGCCGATCGGCCGCCGGATCCAGAACGGCGTAGTCGAGCTCGATGGCCGCGCGGGCACTGCGCAGCAACAGGCCGCCGCGGCTCATATCTCCACGGCCGATGAACGACGGCGGGAAGTGCAACCGGTCACCGAACGTCCGCGCGAGCAGGTCGACGTACTTGGATGTCGCGACGCTCCCGAGAAGCACCGCGCGCGCGTCGGCGGGCAGCGCGGCGGCGAGCGCCGTCGCGTCGCGCTCGAGCGGCACGTGATAGCGCGGGTCGCCGGCACTGATGTCGACGCCGGCGAACTCGTGCAGCAGCTCGGCGGTGACGGGCAGATCGGGCTGCTGCAAGCCGCGCGTCGGCGTAATGACCAGCACGGGCGGCTTCCCCGCGGCCGCGCGACCGAACGCCGTCGCATACGTCAGCTTGCCGCGGAAGTACAGGCCGCTCATGAAGCTGAACGCGTCACCGAGCGTGAGCGATCCCTCGCGCAGCCGCACCGCCATCGAGGCCTGCGATTCTGGTTTGAGCAGGATGCCCGCACGCCGGCCCCCGCAGTACGCGGGCGAAAGCAGAAACACCTGCGTCATCCCGTCTTCGAGTATCCGCGATCTTCGGGCCGCGCGGCGACGTGAGAGAATGCGGCGTTGCCGGCCGCTCGCCTGACACGGATCGTGCTGTTGAGCCTCGCCATCGGCAGCGTCCTTCGACTCATCTGGCCCGCCGACATGGCATGGAAGGGCGATGAGATCTGGATGTTCGAGCACAGCCGCGCCGCCGCGACCGGTGGACCGTGGCCCGTCGTCGGCATGCCGAGTTCCGTCGGCGTCGTCAACCCCGGCTTGAGCACGTGGCTGTTCATCGCGATTGCGTACGTCGCGGCGTCTCCGGTCGCGATGGTGATCGCGGTGCAAGTGCTCAACGTCCTGACGCTGTGGGGGCTGTACGCGTTCATCGCGTTCGCGATGCCCGAGCGCGCCCGTCAGCCGTGGCTGTGGGGCCTGATCCTGGTGTCCGTGTCCCCGCTGCCAATCATGTTCTCGCGCAAGATCTGGGCCCAGGATCTGCTGCCCGCGTTCTCCCTCCTCGTCCTCATTGGCCATTGGTACCGCGCGCGCGCGTGGGGCGGTTTTCTGTGGGGCCTGGCCGGCGCGCTCATCGGGCAAATCCACATGAGCGGCTTCTTTCTCGCCGGCTCGCTCGCCGGGTGGACGATCGCGCGCGACCGGAAGAGCGCGCGATGGGTGCCCTGGCTCATCGGCGGCGCGATCGGCGCCGTGGGCGTGATCCCGTGGGTGGTGCAAGTCCTTGAACACGACGGTCCGGAAGGCCGCCCCTGGATCGAGGCGCTCACGTTGCGGTTTTACACCCGGTGGATCGCCACCGCCCTCGGCCTGAATCTGCCACGCACGATGGGCTCGGAGTTCTGGACCGGGTTCCTGAGGGAGCCCGTGGTCGCGGGCGTGCCCACGTATCTCGTCGCGCTCGCGCACGTCTTCCTGGTGATCGTGGGCCTCACGATCGTCGTGCGCTGGTTCCGGCGCGAATCGCGCGAGGCGTATCGCGCGCTCCTCGATCGATTCCCGGACATCCGGTTCTACCTGGAGGTCACGCTCGTGGGTGTGGGCCTCTCGATGACGCTGTCACGATTCCTCATCTCCGCGCACCATCTCATCGTGCTCATCCCGTTCGTCCACATCTGGCTGGCCATGAAACTTCACGGACGAACGCGCACGTTGATCGCGGTGGCGGTGGCCCAGTTGCTCATCTCGGTGAGTTTCCTCGCCTACGTGCACCAGCACGGCGGCGTGCCCGGAGGCGACTACGGCACGTCATTTCGGCAGCAGGTCCGGTGAGGCGAGAATCTCGCGGCCCACGCGGATGACGATGTCCGGCACGGCCTCGACGTCGGTGCGCGTCGTGTGAAAGTTCACGATGCACGCGCGCAGGACGTACCGGCCGCGAATGACGGCGTTCGACACGAACAGCTCGCCACCCCGTTGCAGCCGGTCGAGCAGCAGGGCGTTCAGCGCGTTGAGGTACTTCTCGGTCTCCGGCGTGCCAATCGACGCCCGCGTGGCCGCCGGCACGTAGCGGAACGTCGTGATGCTGAGTGACTGCGACGTCACCTCGATCTCGGGATGCCGCGCCAACGCCTCCGCCATCGCGCGTGAGAGGGCGATGTCGTCGGCGATCATGCGTCGATAGCCGTCCGCGCCGGCCTGGCGCAGCGCCAGCCACACCTTCAGCGCGCGAAAGCCGCGCGAGTTCTGGGGGCCCAGCTCGACGAAGTTCGTCGCGTGTTCCTCGTAGTGGTAGTACGGCGGATGGTACGCAAACGCACTCCGGAGCGTGCCGGGATCGCGCACGAGCGCGCATCCGGCTTCGAGCGGCGCGTACAGCCACTTGTGCGGATCGACGGCCACCGAATCGGCGAGCGCCAGCGCCCGGAGCGACGCTGGCGCATCGGGCGCGGCGGCCGCCAGGCCGCCGTACGCGCCGTCCACGTGAAACCAGAGCTCGTGCTCGCGGCAGACCGCGGCCACTTCTTCGAGCGGATCGATCGCGCCGGTGCTGACCGATCCCGCGGTACCCACGACCATGAACGGCTGTTCACCGGCGATCCGATCCTGCGCGATGGCGGCGCGGAGCGCGCGCACTTGCATTCGCTGGTCGGTATCCGTATCGATCCAACGGATGGCGTCCGTGCCCATCCCGGAGAGATCGGTCGCCTTCTGAATCCACGTGTGCGTTTCCGCCGAGGCGTAGACGCGAAGCCGGGCGCCCTCACCGGACGCGAGACCGGCCGATCGCACGTTCCAGTCGGTCTTTGCCGCGCGCGCCGTCCAGAAACAGACGAAGTTGGCCATGTTGCCGCCGCTCACGAGCAACCCGCCGCACGAGGTGGGAAATCCCATCAGCTGAGCGATCCACCGAATCGTCTGCACCTCGATGGCCGTCGCCGCCGGCGCGAGGACGACGCTGCTGACGTTGGGATTGAGTGCCGACGCGAGGAGATCGCCGAGCACCCCGATCGGCGCCGGCGGCGCGGTGATGTACCCGAAGAAGCGCGGATGGGCGTTGAACAGCGAGTGGTCGAAGAGCCGGCGCGGCAAGTCCGCGAGCAACGTGGCCGCGTCCGTCCCCGCCTCCGGCAGCGGACCGTCGAGATCGAGGGCGCGGCGAATCGCCGCCGGCGCCTCGTCGCGCGTCACGGGGCCTGCGGGCACCGAGGCGATGGCGTCGGCCAGTTGATCGATCAGCTGATGCCCCAGGCGTTTGAACTCGGCGGCGTCCATGGCAAGCGGGGTGTTGCGTCCGGTCATTGGTCCTCATTCTTTAGTTGCTCGCGGGGCCCCACCCCCGCTCGCGCGCTCAGCGCCGCTCCTGTACGTCGCGGGCTTCGCGGAGTCCTTCAAAAAGATCTGTCTCGCGTTCCCGTCCGCCGTTCACCAGGCTGAAGACCCGGTAGAACGACTGCGCGCCCCACAGCGCTTCGTGATGCTCGGGCGTGAGGTGCGCGAGCTTTTCGTACGCGCTCACCTGCGACTGATGACACGACACCGCGCGCCACACCGTCGACCAGGCCGCGCGCGTGTCCACGACCGTCGTGATCGCCCACGCGGGCCACGGCGTGGCCTGGCGTGTGACCCCGTCCACCGTCGACGTCAACGCGCGGAACGCCGCCTGATACGCGGCCCACGTGCGCTCGTCCCACGCCAAGTAATAGAGCTTGGTCACGCGATGCGAAGTTGTCGGCCCCGGCTCGAAAGACGGATCGGCCGCAGCCACGACCGCGGCCGTCGTGAACTGCGAGATCGCAATGTGGTCCGGATGACCGTACCCGCCCTCCGGTCCGAACGTGATGACGACATGCGGGCGGATGCGTCTCACGTGTCCAGCGATCCGCCCGACGGCCTCGTCGTGCGCGGCTCGGTCGAGATGCTGATCGCCGTACCCGAGAATCGAGAGGTCCCGCACGCCGAGGGCGGCGGCGGCGTTGCGCAACTCACCTTCGCGAATCCGTCCCAACGCTTCCGCGCCCGGGTGCTCCGGCCCGCCGGCCGCATGGCCGTTGAACTTTCCGCGATCGCCGCGCGTGGCCGTGACGAGCGACGTCTCGATACCTTCCGACGCGTACTTGGCCAACACCCCGCCGAACCCGAGCGACTCGTCGTCGGGGTGGGCCAGCACGGCCATGAGTCTCAGAACGAACATCGACGGGTGATTATGAAGGGTTCAAGGGTCGCGCCAACGTGGGGGTTCCTTCTCCCGTCAAAGCCGCATGCGACGCGCTCTTGCTCAACGGCACATCGTGATCTCCTCGGCCTTGCTCGCGATCGGCGTCGGCGCCGCGGTGAGCATGTTGTCGGTGCTTCACGCGCTGTCACCGTCAGGGCTGCCCTATCCCCATGCGGATCGTCTCGTGGTGCTGCGCGTGGGTGGACCGTCGTGGTCACCGGGCATGCTCGAGGCGGTCAACGCATCGACCACGGCCTTCGAGGCGATGGCGGGTGTTCAAGAGCGCGCGGCGACGCTCCTCGGCGCCGGCGCGGCGGAAGTCGTGCGTCTCGAATCCGTGTCTGCGGCGTACTTCGGACTCCTCGGTACACCCGCGCAACTCGGACGGCTCTTCACCGCCGACGGGGATCGGCGGAACGGCAGCACGGCGGTCGCGCTCATCAGCGACGGCCTCTGGCGGCGGCGGTTTGGCGGCAGTGCAACTGTCGCCGGCCAGCGACTCGATGTAGATGGCAAGACGCTCGAAGTCATTGGCGTGCTCCCGAAGGACTTTCGCGGGCTGATCGGTCGCACGGATGTCTGGACTCCGCTTGGCAGCGCACGGTGGCTCTCCGGTGACACGGGACTTGAGCGGCCGACGTCGCGCTGGTTCGAAGTCATCGCGCGGCGACCAGCGGCGCTCACGCTGGAAGCGGCCGAATCGCGCTTCGCCACGGAAGCACGTGAAGCGATCCTTCGGATTCCTGCGGGCGATCGGATCGCCGGTCCGAACACTCGCCTCGCGCTGATGCCCCTGGCGACCGCGCGCATCCCGGCCGTGTTTCCACGCGCGGCGCGCGTGCTCGCCATTGCCGTCGCCGCGCTGCTCCTGCTCGTCGTCGTGAGCATCGCGAGCTTGCAGGTCGTGCGGCTCGAGGAGCGCCGGCGCGAACTGTCGATCCGGCTATCGCTGGGGGCGAGCCTCGCGCAATTGGCGCGACTCGCGTTCGGCGAGGCCGCCGTGATGGCGGTACTGGGCGCGGTGGGCGCCGTCGCGGTGCGGCCGTTGTTCCTCGCTGCGCTGACGGTTATCGAGCCGCCATCGACCGCCTTCGGGATCGTGAGCTCGCGGGTACTCACGTCACGCTCGTTCGAACTCGACGTGTTCACGATGTCGGCCGCGCTCACCATCGCTCTCGCGGGCGCGCTGCCACTGGCCGCCGGACTTCTCGTCAGTGCGCGGCGGTTGAACATCGACGGTCCCCTCCGCGGCGGTCCCCGGATTGAGCGCGGCCTCGCTGGCTGGCGAAGCGCGCGGACGGCACTCCTCACGCTTCAAGCCGCCCTCGCCTGCATCGTCATCAGCGGTGGCGCACTGCTCGCGCGCAGCAGCGCGGCGCTAATCGGCCAGGAACGTGGCTACGACCTCGACGATGTGATGACCGCGCGAGTGGATTTGCCCGACGCCTACGACGGCCCGAAGGCCGCCGCGTTCTACGAGCAAGTCGTCGCGCGCCTGAACGCCTCGCCCGGCATCCGCGGCAGCAGCGTGTCGAGTTGCGCGCCGGGAGGCGGCCGCTGCCGGCAAACCAATATCAATGTGGTGGATGGACGCGCGATCGAGCCGGCGGCCCATTTGACCATCGGGATCAGCTACGTCACTCCTGACCACCTCTCGACGATTGGCGCACGGCTCGGGCAGGGCCGATTCATCACGGGTGCCGATCACGCGGGCGCGCCCCTCGTTGCCGTCGTCAGCGAGCCGCTCGCGGCGGCGCTCTGGCCCAGCACGAGTCCGATCGGCCGGACGCTGGAGGTCTACACGGCGAACGGCTCATTGAATGGCGCCCGTACGGTCGTGGGCACGGTGCAGCGCATCGCGTTCAACCTCGATGCCGACCCTGGCCTCGACGTGTTCCTGCCGGCGTCTCAGGCGGCGTGGACGTCGGGCGTCATCTTCGCGAAGGGCGCGTTGCCTCCGGCGGACCTCGGACGCCGCATCGCCACCACGGTGGCCGCGATCGATCGCACGGTTCCTGTGCGCGACGTCGGCGGACTGGACGCCGCGCTGCGGCGCAGCCTGAGCATCGAGCTGTTCCTGCGCAATGCGCTGCTGGCATTCGGATTGACGGGTCTCCTGCTCGCTGCGATCGGCACCTACGCGGTCATCGCGCAGACGGTCGCGCGAAGCCGCCGGGAGTTGGGCGTGCGCATGGCGCTCGGCGCATCGGCGCGACAGATTCAGTCGCTCGTCGCACGCCGCGGCATCGCGATCGCCCTCATCGCCGGCGCCGCCGGCGCGCTGGGCCAAACGTGGTCCGCCCGACTGCTGACGTCGTTCCTGCACGGCCTGCCAGCCACGGATGTGATTTCGATGGCCGCCGGGCCACTCATCACGATGGCCGTCATCGCCGCCGCCGTCGCGCTCCCGGCCCTCACCGCGTCGCGAACGAACCCGGCGGTCGTGCTGAGGCCTGACTAGTACGTAGGGCGGACCGGTCTGTGGTCCGCCGTGATGTCCGGCGGACCGAAGTTCGGTCCGCCCTACGTACAGCCCATCCGTCCGGAAACGTGGCACCGGGCTTGTATTCCTCTAGGGCGCGTTCGACGGATCGTGTGGGCGCGCGCGGCCCGCTCCGCATCCCCACGACCGGACGTGGCTCGCCGTCACCCGCCACGGCCGCAGGCAGGAGCGTTGCGATGGGACACATCGTGATCGTCGGCACCGATGAAACGGCGTTACCGCCGCTGAAGCAGCACCTCGTCGACGAAGGGCATGAGGTGACGGGCGCCGCCGGCTCAGTCGACGCGATCCGGACGGCCCGGCGCCGGCCGATCGACGTGCTCATCACCAACCCGGCCGCACCGGTGGAGGAAGACCTCGCGCTCGTCGAAGAGGTCCAGGAGGTCCGGCCCGACGCGCGGACCGTTGTGCTGGCGCCGGCGATGAGCGACGCGGACGTCATCGCCGCCATTCGCGCGCACGTGTTCGCGTGCTTCACGGCGCCCTTCGACGAGATCGAGATCGCGGACATGACGCGCACCGCGCTCAAGGCGAGCCACTGGAAGGACGGCATCGAGGTGGTGTCGGCCCTGCCCCGCTGGATCACGCTGCGCGTCTGCTGCCGGCTCCTCACCGCCGACCGCCTCACGCGCTTCATGACGGAGTGGCGCTCCGACCTGCCGTCAGAGGAACGCGATCGGCTGATGATGGCGTTCCGCGAGCTGCTGCTCAACGCGATGGAACATGGCGCCGGATTCGATCCCGAGAAGGTGATTCAGGTCACGGCCGCGCGCACCGCGCGCGCCATCGTCTTTCACTTCAAGGACCCCGGCAACGGCTTCGATCGCGCCGACCTCAACCACGCCGCGCGGTCCGCGCATCCCGACGAAGCGATCTCGGTGCTCGAGCGGCGCGAGGACGCTGGTCTCCGCCCGGGCGGCTTCGGCCTGCTCATCGCACGCCAGGTCGTCGACGAGCTCGTGTACAACGAGCAGGGCAACGAAGTGCTGATGATCAAGTACACGGCGTGATGGAGGCCGGGTCTTCAGACCCGGCCAGGCGTTCGTTCCCCTTCCGGATTCCAAGTCCCGAGCTCTGAGTTCAAAGCTGGCGACCGTCAGCTTCGTGTGTGCTAGCCTGTGCCCACACTTTCCCCGGAGAGCCTCCATGCGAAGACGACAGCTCGTCGTAATCGCGGTCATGCTGCTGGTCGTCATCGGCGCTGCCCGGCGGACCGAAGTTCGGTCTGCGCTTCAGCTTCCGCTGGGCCCCATCCAGAAATCCGGCAGCACGGTGAATCCGGTCTTCGAAGGCTGGTATCCGAATGCCGACGGCACGAAGAGCATCGCGTTCGGGTACTACAACCGCAACGCCGAAGAGGCGGTCGACATTCCGATCGGCGCGGACAACGCGATCGCGCCGGGCGAGGCCAACCAAGGACAGCCGACGCGCTTCGAGCCGCGGCGGCACTGGGGCGTCTTCGCCGTGAAAGTTCCCGCGAGCTTCGACAAGGAAGTGGTCTGGACGCTGAAGATCCGCGGCGAGACGTTTGCGATTCCCGGCTACCTGCATCCCAACTGGCAGATTGACGCGCTCGAAGGCGAGGCCGGCTCCGGCAACACGCCGCCGATGCTGAAGTTCGCGGAGACCGGACCTGAAGGCAACGGTCCATTCGGCGTGACCGGTGGTCCGATGACCGCAAGAGTCGGCACGCCGCTCGCGCTCACCGTCTGGGCAAAAGACGACGGCAAGGCGTCGGGCAGCGTGGCGAGCGCCGGCCGCGCGGCCGTGCCCGTGACGCTCACGTGGTTCCTGCATCAGGGACCCGCGAAGGTCACCTTCACGCCGCCGACGGCTCGCGTGCCGGCGGCCGGAGGATCGGCGCCGGTGAGCGCCACGTTCTCCGAGCCTGGCAGTTACGTGTTGCGCGTGCGCGCCAACGACGCGTCGGGCGTCGCCGGCGCAGGACACGCGCAGTGTTGTTGGACGAATGGATTCGTGAAGGTGACAGTGAGTCGGTAGGACGCACTGAGGAGGAAAAACATGGCTCTCAGCCGTTGGGCACGGTTCGCGATCGTTCTCGCCGTCGTGGCCGCGTCGCTGCTTGTCGTCCGGGCACGCCTCGTCTCCGCGCAGCAGGCCGCCGCGCCGGTGACCTTCGCCAAGAACGTCGCGCCAATCCTGCAGCAGAAGTGCCAGACGTGCCATCAACCGAACTCCATCGCGCCGATGTCGCTCATCACCTACGACGACGCGAAGAAGTACGCGCGATTGATCAAGGACCGGACGTCGGCGCGGCTGATGCCGCCGTGGTACATCGACAAGACGGTCGGCATCCAGCACTTCAAGAACGATCGCAGCCTCAGTGAGGCGGAGATCGCGACGCTCGCGCGGTGGGTCGATACGGGCACGGCGATGGGCGACCCGAAGGATCTGCCGCCGGCGTCGTCGGCTCCGGCCGATCCGTCGGCCTGGGAGTTCGCGAAGCAGTACGGCGCGCCCGATCTCGTGTTGAAGTCGCCGCCCTACACGCTGGCCGCGCGCACGCAGGACAAATGGTTTCGCCCATCTACCGAGACCGGCCTCACCGAGCCGCGCTGGGTCCGCGCGATCGAGATTCGTCCGGCCACCGCCGATGGCCGCAAGATCGTGCACCACGTGTTGACCGTGCTCTCGCAGCAGGAGACGGGCGTCACCAATCTGGCCGAGAGCGCGCACCACATGCAGACGACCGCCGGGCTGTTCATGGAATGGGCCGTCGGAAAAACCGGCGAGCTGTTCAACCCGGACGCCGGCAAGCTGATGCTGCCGGGCTCGCGCATCCAGTGGGAAATCCACATGTACGCGATCGGCCGCGAGATCAAGGACAACCAGATCGAGCTGGGCGTGTACTTCTATCCGAAGGGCACCGTGCCGCCACACCGCACGGTGCTGAAGATGTTCGACGTCAGCCGCGGGTCCGACCTCGACATCCCGCCGAACAAGACGGCGATGACGCAGAACTTCTTCGTGATGCAGGCGCCGGGCCGGCTCGAGAACTTCCAGCCACATATGCACATGCGCGGCAAGGCCATGTCGATGGAGGCCATCTATCCCGACGGCAAGCGCGAGATGCTGAGCGTCGTGAGCAACTTCCAGTGGCGGTGGCACGTGAACTACATCTACGCCGACGATGCGGCGCCGCTCCTGCCGAAAGGCACGACGCTCGTGCTCACCGCGTGGCACGACAACACGGCCGCGAATCCCAACAACCCCGATCCGCGGCAATGGGTCGGCTGGGGCGATCGCACCGTGGACGAGATGGCGCACGCCTGGGTAGACGTGACCTATCTCGAGCCGGCGGAACTGGACAAGCTGATTGCCGAGCGAAAAGCGAAAGCGACGCGCACGCCGAGTTTTGGGTTCGCGGCCCCGCAGAAGCGGTGAACGGCAGTATGTAGGGCGGACCGACGTGCGGTCCGCCGTACAAGACGTTCCGCGCGCGCGTGTCAGGGCACGAGCTGGCTGAGCGCTTCGCGTGTGACCTTGTCCGCTCGGAGGTAGGCCAGTGGCCTAGTCGTGTTGGGTCAATGGCCCACTGCGCGCGAAACGCCACAGGCTGCGGACTCAGTCCGGCTCGGACCGAGTTCGACGAGGCAACATGCTGCGACCGCGCGGGTCACTGTCTCGGACCGTCCGGCACGACTGCGACTGCGCCCTCGGACCTCTGGCACCGCGCGGTTCGTTTCCTCAGTAAACGTTCCTGAGGATCCCGAACCCCACGACGAAGACCGCGAGCGCCCGCACGGCGGCCGCCGGAATCGCGCCAGTGAACGCCGGCCCCGCGCCGCGAAAGCGTTGAACGAGGTCGGCGACGCCGAGCGGCACCGCGGCCACCGCGAGCGCGTTCATCTCGAGCGCGATGCCGAGATGACCGTGTAGCAACGCGTGCATCGCGCGGGCTGAACCGCACCCGGGACACAACCAGCCGGTCATCGCGCGCCAGGGACAGGGCGGAAAGATCCGGGTCGTTGCCGGGTCCAGCACGAAGAGCAGGATCAGCACCGTCAACCCGCCCAGACCAGCGGCCGCGAACCATGCGGCCTCACGGCGCGATTGACCTGCGAAGCGCGTCATTGCGCCATCGACCCGGCCACGACGCCGATCAGCATGAGCCCGCCGTACAGGATCCAGAAGCTCAGACCGATGCCGAGCCCCCACAGCGTCCAGATCTTGGCTTTGCGCGCGCAGTCCTCCGCGCCGGCGACGTCGCCGCCCTGGGCCCTCGCGTTCACCTGCGCCGCATACACGATGCCGACGATGCCGAACGGGAGACAGCAGAGCACGGTCACGACGATGGCCGGCGCAAGGAAGTTGTTGATCTGCTTGGGCGGCAAGCTCTGGATGACGTCGCCGCAACTCGCGCACTTGTAGGCGTTGTCATCGTTCTGGGCGCCACATTTTCGACAGAACACCGTCAGCCTCCGCGGTACATGGTGAAGGCCCAGACCAGCACGACGGTGCCGGCCACGCCCATGACGACCCCGAACACCGCGCGCCCCATCCCGTGCAGTTTCGGGTGCTTTCGCAAGTGCATGATGGCGATGATGCCGAGCGCGATCGCGATCGGCGCGAGGACGATCGTCAGCGCAAACAACCCGGCGTAGCCCGCCGCAATCGCCCAGCCGGATCGTCCGACCGGGAGCAACATGCGCGCGGTGCGGCTGTCAGCGAGCTCCGTCGTGACGACGGGCTGCGCGACGCGCTGAATCACCTTAGAGCATTTGGTGCACCGAAAGTTGTTGTCGTGGTTCTCGGTGCCGCAGTGTGGACAGAACATGTCGCCGCGCGGCCAGAGTAGACCCGATCCGCCGCGGTCAAGTCAACGGACAGGTACGACGGGTACGACAGGTACAACAGCGTTCTGCCCAGTACCTGTCGTACCTGTCGTACCCGTCGTACCCGTCCTTTGTTTATCGTCCTCGCGCCGCGTACGGATTCCCGCCGAGGGCCCGCGAGATGTCGGCGATGGCCTTCTGCGCGCGCACGCTGTTGCCGGCATCGTCGAGCGGCGGTGAGATCACCGCGATGCCGAACTTGCCCGGCGAGACGGCGATGAGCCCGCCACCGACGCCGCTCTTCGCCGGCAGCCCCGTGTGATAGAGCCACTTGCCCGAGTCGTCATACAGACCGGCCGTCGCCATCACGGCGAGCACAAACGGCACCGCCTCGGGGTCGAGCGCCTGCTTGCCCGTGACGGGATTCTTCCCGCCAAACGCCAGCGTAGCCGCCATCGTCGCGAGGTCCTTGGTGTTGACGCCGACCGAGCATTGCCGCGTGTAAAGATCGGTGGCCTGCTGCGGGTTCTCCTTGATGAACTCGTAGGCGTACATCAGCATGCCGATCGCCTGATTGCGCTGGTTCGAGTCCGACTCGGACTTGTAGACATCCTGCAGCACGCTCAGATTGCGGCCGGCGAAATCGCTGTAGGTGGAAATGATTTTCGTCCAGACCGCGTCGGCCGTGCCGCCCTGCACCATGCTCGTCGTGGTGATCGCGCCGGGGTTCACGAGCGGGTTCATCTCCGGTCCGCCGAGCGCCTTCTGCGCCATTTCAATAGCAACGATCGAGTTGAACCGCATGCCGGTGGCGTCGACGCCGATCCGCTTCTCGATCGCGTCCGGGCCCTGGTCCTGGATCACGCGGGCCATGGTGAAGACCTTGGAGATCGACTGGATCGAGACCTCGGTGGTGACGTCGCCGGCGGTGTACACCTTGCCGTCCGCGGTGTAGAGCACGATCCCGAACAGGTCTGGATTGACCTTCGCGAGCGCCGGAATGTAGTCGGCGTTCTTGCCTTCCTTGAGTGCCTTGTACTTCTCGAACGCGGCGGTGACCGCGTTCTGCGGGTCGCCCATCGTCGCCTGGCGCGCCTGCACCGAGAAGACGGCCAGGGAGGCTGTCGCGACGACCCCGGCGAGCCATGCACGCCGGCGAAGAGGAAGAGATGGTGCCCGTGACGTCATGATCTAGCCTCCAATCTTGTAGCCAAAGCTGTACTTGAACGAGACCTGCAGCCGGTAGTCGCTGACCTTGAAGCCGTCGGAGTTGTTCTCGCGGTGGGCCCACTGGAACTCGGCGCCCATCATCACGTTCTTCACCGGCGTCGTGAGGACGTTGAAGCTCGCGTACTGTCCGGCCTTGAAGGCGCTGGGCAGCTGGCCGTCGCTGTTGTCGATGTCGACGCGCGCGTACCCGAAGGCTGACGACAGCGTGTCGCTCCAGTTGTGGTCGAGGTACGCCGAGATGCCCTGGATCGGCAGGCCGACGCCGATGATGGGCGTGACGGGGTTGCTGAAGTTGTTCTGGATGCCGATGTCCACCGGGGCGTCGTTGAAGTAGTTCTGGATGGCTTCGCCGTAGATGTACTGCAGGCGGAAGACGTTCCGCTTGCCGGCGTTGATGTTCGAGCTCGCGCTGAAGCCCCAGCCGTTGACATGCCCGCTGAGATCGAACGCATCGACGAGCGTGTCGTCGTAGTCGATGCGGCGGTAGATGCCGGATCCCCGGATGTAGCCCCAGTCCCGCTTCCAGCGCACCTCACCCGTGATGTCGGGCACCGGGAAACGAGGCGAGATGCCTTGGATCTCGATGCGGTCGTTATAGACGCCCGCGTCGCCGCTCGCGCCGGGTGCTTCAATCGCCAGCGTCGCGCGCCACTCGTCATCCACCGGACGCCAGAACACCTGCACGTTGCGGAAGAACAACATGCCGTTCGGGCCCCAGTACTCGAGAATGTTGGGGAACACGTCCACGTCCATGAACTGGCTGTTGGTCTGCCCCGCGCCGACCTGCCCAAACTGGCCCCAGGCATGGCGGAGTCGAATCGTGGTGAGTCCGGCATCGCGACCGACGCCGAACATGTCGAACTCGAACTGCGCTTTCACGGTACCCATCGACGTGTACGTTTCACCCTTCGCGCCGAGTCGGCTCTGACGCGGACTCAGATAGAACCGTCCGTCCTGACCGAACTGATCCGCGAACGACGGCAGTTTGGTCGGGCGGTTGACGTCGTACCAGTTCGGATCGCTCTGCTTGAATTGGGCGATGGCGTCGGCCTGGCCGAAGCCGTAGACCTCAATCCAGGGATTCGGCAGAGGCGCCGTCGTTTGCGGCGGCTTCGGCGGCTGGCTGGGGCCCTGTGCCCACGCTGAGGTGGTGAGCCCCACCAGCAGCGCGGCGGCGAGGAGCCCGCGCTCGGCCCCTCGACTGCGCAGCGTTCGGTTCCTTCGCATGTTGCTCGCTCCTTGTCAGGACCCAGGTGCTACCGCACGTGGGTGCGTTCCCACTCGCGGACGCGTGTGCGTCCTTCATCGAAGATCCGCTCGTAGTTGGTCGTGCGAACTTTCACGCTCGCGTCGGTCGTCAACTGCGCCCACACGGGCGCCCACATGTCGAACACGCCGAAGTACGCGGCGGCGTTCGCCGGTGCGACCGTGTCGGTGCCGAAGAGGAAGCGACCGGGGTACCGGTTGAGCATCGACGCGACGCGCTCGATCGACTCGGGTGTCCGGACCGCGTACTTGGCGACCTCGTCCCACGAGATGTCGAAGCGGACGTGCGCCAAGCCCGGATCCGTCAGCATGGCTTCGGCGATCTCCAGTTGCGTCGGCGCCCGCTCGGCCGCCGACACCGACACCTGCACCGGGTGCACCACGCGGCCGAGGCCCATGTGCGCCCAGATGATCGTGGTCGTCGGATGGCGCTTGAGCAGCGCCTTCATCTGCGCGAGGTACACGGGTTCGGCATCCGTCTTTGCAAACGGCATGTCGATGTCGCTGTGGAGAATCACGACGAGGCCCGACTCGGCGGCGAAGTCGAGGATGCGATCGAGCGCAGGATTCGTGAGGCTGGCGGTCTCACCCGGAATCTTGCCCGAGACGAATTCCTTGTGGATCGTGAACTCGCCGATCCCGGAGAACACGCCCGGAAACGTCTGCAGCACGCGGCGGATGTGGTCCACGCCGTACATGTCCGCCGGGTTGAAGCCCGTGATCATCGGGTCGAAGCGCGCCTGCTCTTCTTTCGACAGCGCCCGGTACAGGCTCGCGATGTACGCGTCGGTGAACGAGTAGTAGTAGAGCGGGGCGTCGGTCTGCAGGTAGTACGTCGGGGCGAAGTCCCCCGAGTTCGCGTGCGACCACTGCTGCTGCAACGGGATGCCGAAGAGCGTGGAGCGTCCGACACGCGTGCCCATGATCTGCAGGAACTGCCGGGGCGTGATGCCCTCCTGGATGTAGTTCGTCAGATGAAAATGCGAATCGTTGAAGCCCGTGGCGGGCGCGCGGCCGGCGGCCACCCGCGGCATGGCCGCAGCCATGCCGAGGACGAGGGACACCGCCAGCAGAAGGACACTTCGTTGGGCGCTCAAGATCCCGTCCGGGACGAATTGAGCAGGATGTGTGCCGCCGGAACGGGAACGGATCTCGCGCCAAGGACGGCCGTGCGCCACGACAGTGGCGAACGCGCCTTCGACATGTCAAAGAGCCCACGATACGTCGCAGCCGTCCGGTGGCCCTCGGAACGCGCAGAGGAAACCCGCGGCCTCGCGTGGCGTGGCATGCGGAGTGCTTCCTCACGTCCGCATGAGGACGCTGCGCCGGCTCCTCGCCGCATCCGCCGTGGCGGCGTACCTCGGTCATCCGCCGATCGCGCAGGCACGACAAAAAACCGATGCCGTGGTCCTCAGAAACGGCGATCGGATCACGTGCGAAGTGAAGCGGCTCGCGAGCGGCCTGCTCACGATCTCGACCGATGACATGGGCACGATCAAGATCGAGTGGGACAAAATCCGCTCGGTGGTCTCGTCGACGCTCTTCGAAGTCCAGACGACCAGCGGCTTCCTCGTGTACGGGACGCTGGCCGCGGCCCCGTCCGGGCAGATCGCCATCGTCAGCACCACGCAGACCAACCTGAATCTGTTCGACGTGTTTCGGATTTCGCCGATCGAGAAAGGCTTCTGGCACCACCTCGAGGGATCGATCAACGGCGGCGGCAGCTACACCCAGGCGAGCGCCATCGGACAGGTGTACGCCAGCTTCCAGGTCAAGTCGCGCCGGCCCTCGTACGAGTGGGCGATCTCCTACGACAGCACGACCACGTTCGAGGAAAACGAAGAGAACACCGGCCGCTATGTCGCCCGGGCGGTGGTGACGCGCCTGTTGCCCGATCGCTGGCTGCTCCTCGGCTTCACGCAAGCCGAGCGCAACTCGGACCTGGGCATCAATCTGCGCGCCACGGGCGGCGGTGGCGGGGGCCGTAATCTTCTGCAATCGTTGCGGACGGTGCTGCAGGTGATCGGCGGTCTGTCGGTCAATCACGAGGTGCCCGTGGACGGCGAGCCCGACACCAACCTCGACGTGTTCGGCACCCTGAGGTACACCGCGGTCACGTATGACTACCCGAAGTCTGAAAGCACGCTGACAATCACGGTACTTCCGAGCGCGACCGAGCCGGGGCGCGTGCGCGCCAACGCGAGCGCGAAGCTCTCGCGCGCGCTGTTCACGAACGATTTCAATTTCGCGATCACCGCGTTTGACGACTACGACAGCCGCCCGCCGACGGAATCCGCCCGGACCAACGACTTCGGCGTGACGTTTTCGGTAGGTTGGGTGTTCTGAGTGCGGATCCACGCAAAGCGGCCCGATACTTGCCTACGGGTAATCATCGCGGGAGAACGCTGATGATTACTTTTCGGTGCGCACACTGCTCGTCGCTGGTTCAGACGCCAGATCACAAAGCCGGCAGGCCGGTGAGCTGCAAGAAATGTCAGAAGGTCTCGGTCTGCCCTCCGGCCTCATTTCTCGTGCCGCTCAGGCCGGAGCCGCTGTCGCCGAAACGGCGACAGGTCGGCAGTCCGGGCTTTCTCGCCACGCTCGGCGCGATCGGGGTGGCGTGCGTGATCTGGGTGCTCGTCTAGCAGGCTATTTCCCGGGCACCTCCATCGGCCTCCCGAGAATCGTCACGAGGATGTTCCACGCGCCGCCCTGCGTCTGCGAACGAGCGTAGGTTTCCCACTGATAGCAGACGCGCGTGAAGCCGTACACCCTGTTCCCCTTCGCGATCGCGAGTGACACGTCGGGACCCAGCGCGAAGACCTTGGCCTTGGCCGGCTCGATGTTCACGGGCACACTCCCCACTTGGATCTGGTCCTGCGTAAGCTTTTGGCTCCAGTAGTACGCCAGGCCGACGGTCAACCCGCCCTTGAGGAAATCAGCGCCCACGCCGCCCTCGAGATTCATGGCGGTGCCGACTTTCGTGTCGGTGTCTTCCTTCTTCGACTGAAAGGTGAACGTGGCGAGCGTCGCGGCGTGAAGCATCCGATTGGCGGTGAGGTACACCGTCGTCCCGAATCCCGGCTCCTGCCCCCACATCCCGAGTCCGGTGTTGTTGGTGGCCCCGGGCGTGAAGCGGCCCGTCGGGAGATATAACGTGTACACGGCGATCGCGTCGAAGCGTGTGCCGTGCCATCCGAGACTGATGGGCTGCACCACCGTGTCGCTGAGTCCCGCGCCCGGGTTCTGATCGATTTCGGTCCCTTGAATGCGGTTGTTGGCGCCGATCGGAAACAGCGCCTGAAAACCGTAGTTCGCGCCCAGAAGTTTCTTGGACGTCACCTGACTGTAGCCGACGCCAAACAGCGCCGTGTTGAGGGTCGCCGAGATCGGCAGCGCCGCGCCGTCGCGGAGCCGGACCTCGTCCGCGTTGTAGAAGTACAGCACCGGCGCCACGATGTACGGGTTGGGCGGCGGCTGCGTCCCCGACTTGAGGCCGGCGGAACCCTTGATGTGTTGCGTGTTCAACTGCGCGTGCGCCTCGCGCGGCAGCCACAGGAGGATCGCGACGACGGCCACGACGACGGCGACGGCGAATCGGCCGATTCTGGACATGAGCTGTTCTCCGCGTGCGTGCGATGCATGGAGCATGCCCGGCCGTGGTTCCGATCGACGCGGTCGGGACGGTCCCCGGCAACTGCGTATAATCGACGGGTTCAGGAGGTCCCTGTGTCAAGATTTCTGTCGCGGGCACTCGTGGCGGCGGCGCTCTCGCTCGTCGCCGGCATCACGCTCCATTCGGCGACGCGCGTCACGTTCACGGATACAAAACTCACGAACGGCCTGCGCGTGATCATCTCCGAAGATCACAGCGCACCCACGTTCTCGGTCGCCGTCACCTACAACGTCGGCTCACGCGACGAGCGCAAGGGCCGCACGGGCTTCGCCCATCTCTTCGAGCACATGATGTTCAAGGGCTCCGAGCAGGTCGGGCCGGGCGAGCACTTCACGCTCGTCTTCAACAACGGCGGGTCGATGAACGGCACCACCAACAAGGATCGCACCTTGTATTTCGAGACGATGCCGTCCAACCAGCTCGACCTGGCGTTGTTCCTCGAGGCGGACCGGATGTGGTCGCTCGAGATCACGAAGGAGAACCTCGACAACCAGCGCAACGCCGTGCAGGAAGAGCGCCGGCTGGGTCTCGACAATCAGCCGTACGGCAAGACGTTCGAGCTGATCGACGAGCTGGCGTACGAGAACCCGGCGTACGAGCACTCGGTGATCGGCTCGATGGCGGATCTCAGCGCCGCCACGGTCGACGACGTGAAGGCGTTCTTTCGCACCTACTACGCGCCCAACAACGCCGTCCTGTCCATCGTCGGCGACGTGAAGACCGCCGAGACGCTCACGAAGGTGCGCAAGTACTTCGACCGGATTCCCTCGCAGCCGGCGCCGGCGCCCGTGGACATGACCGAGCCGCCGCAAACCGCGGAGCGGCGGCAGACGATCGACGACGCGCTGGCGCGGCTGCCGCGTGTCGACATCGTCTGGCACACGCCGCCGGCCCTGGCGCCCGATGACGACGCGCTGACCGTGCTGGCGAACATCCTCTCATCCGGTCGCAGCTCGCGGTTCTACGACAGCATCGTTCGGCTGCAACAATTGAGCGGCGGCGTCAGCGCCTCGGCGGCGAACACGCGCGGACCCGGGTTGTTCCAGGTCGGCGCCACCGCGCTCCCCGGCAAGACGACCGCGGATCTCGAGAAGGCGATCTACGCGGAGATCGAGAAGATCAAGACGGCGCCCATCGCGGATTGGGAGATCGCCAAGGCCGCCAACGCGTGGAAGCGGACGAACGTCTCGCGGCTCACCAGCACGCTCTCGCGGGCGATTTCGCTGGGCGACTACGCGCTCAGAGCGAACGACCCGAACCTCATCAACACCTATGCCGATCGGATCGGCAAGGTGACGCCGGCTGACGTGCAGCGCGTCGCGAAGCAGTATCTCGTCGCGACCAACCGCACGGTGATCACGACGAATCCGAAGACCGTGACGCCCGCGGGGCATGACGCCACCGGAGCTGGAGCTGGAGGTGTGCGATGACGTCCACACGGATTCGCGTCGCGGGAGCGGTGCTGGCGTGCTCGGCGTCGATCGGCGCCGTGGTCGCGCTTCGAGCGCAGGGCGCCCAGAGCCAGCCGTCGCAGGCGGTGGTCATCAAGGGCCGCGCGCCCGTCAATACCCAGGTCCTGAAGCTCAACCTGCCGCGGCCGGTCGAGGTCGATCTGCCGAACGGCGTGCACCTGATGGTGCTCGAGGATCGCCGTGCGCCGCAGGTGAGCTTCCAACTCCTGATGCGCGGTGCCGGCGGCTACTACGATCCGGCCGACACGCCGGGACTCGCGTCGATCACAGCCGCGATGATGCGCGAGGGCACCACGTCGCGCACGACGGTGCAAATTGCCGAGACGCTCGAGACGAACGGCGCGACGGTCACCGTCGGGAGCGGGCTGTCGAGCACGATCGCGACGATCTCCGGGTCGAGCCTGACCGAGCACGTCGACGCGACGTTCGGGCTCGCAGCCGACGTGCTCCTCAACCCGACGTTCCCGAAAGAAGAGCTGGACCGCTACAAGACGCGGACGAAAGCCGGGCTGGTCCAGCAGCGAACCCAGCCGGGATTCCTCGCCAACGAGATGTTCTCGCGGGTGATCTTCGGCAACCATCCGGCGTCGCGCGTCGGCTTTGCCGCCGAGAACGTGGACAAGGTCACGAGCGAGACGCTGGCCGCGTTTCACAAGGCGCGCTACATTCCCGACCACGCCCTCCTCGCCTTTGCCGGCGACATCTCGATGGCCGAGGCGCGAAAGATCGTGGATGCGAAGCTGGCCGCGTGGAAGAAGGCGGGGACGCCGCTGCCGGCGGTGGCGGATCCTCCCGCAGCGGGACCGGCGCGCGTGTCCCTCGTGGCCCGGCCCAACTCGGTGCAAACGAGCCTGTGGGTCGGCACGCAGGCCATCTCGCGCACGAGTCCCGATTTCAACGTGCTGGAGGTGATGAACGCCGTCGTCGGCGGCGGACCCACCGGCCGGTTGTTCCTGCATTTGCGCGAGCAGAAGGGCTACACGTACGGCGCCTATAGCGGCGTCAACGCCGGCCCGTTCCGCGGCACGTGGCTCGCGACGACCGACGTCCGCACCGAGGTCACGGAGCCGGCGCTGCGCGACCTGCTCGCCGAGGTCAAGCGGATGCGCGACGAGCCGGTGCCGCAGAAGGAGTTCGACGATCAGCGGCGCAGCATCATCGCGTCGTTCGCACTGGGCCTCGAGGCGCCGGCGGCCGTGCTGAACCAGCACGTGAACCGTTGGATCTACAACTTACCGATCGACTACTGGGACAAGCTGCCCGATCGGACGATGGCGGTGACGCAGACCGCCGTGCAGAACGCCGCGAAGCAGTACCTCGAGCCGTCGCGCCTGCAGATCGTCGCGGTGGGCGATCCCACGAAGATCGCGGATCTGCTCAAGCAGTTCGGCACGGTCGAAACGTACGACACGAACGGCAAGCGGATCGGGCAGTAACGAAAAGCACGCCATGGAGGACATGGAGGGAAAGCGCCTAGCCCATAGAGGGCATGGAGACGGACGGTTGGGGGGGACGAAACGAAAGAAGCCAACCTCCTCCGTGACCTCCATGGGCTGGATGCTCGTCCTCTATGTCCTCTATGGTTCGCTTTTGTCCGCGCAGGCGCCGGCGCCGGACCCCGGGCTCACGTGGGCGAAACCTGATCACTTCTGGTACCGCAAGCCAGTGGCTGGCGGCAACCTGTGGCTGAACGTCAACGGTCTGCACGGCGTGAAGGAGCCGCTGTTCGATCACCAGCGGCTCGCGATCGAGCTCAGCCTGCGCACCGGGAACGAGTACACGCCGCTGACGCTGCCCTTCGCGGATCCGGCGATGGAGTTCGTCGTGAAGTACGACGGCTCGAACGCCTACATCCAGGAAGGCGCGATGGCGATCGAGTTCATCCTCGACGCGACGCAGTGGCGGTGCGACCTGCAGATCAAGTGGAACTGGAACCTTGTGCCACCGACCGACTACGAGTGTCTGCCCCGGCGGCCGGCCACGCCGCGCGCCGCGGCGGCGTCATCGACGCCGGCGCCCGTACGCTCACCGGACGGGCGCTTCGAGGCGGTCATTCAGAATCACAACGTCGCCATTCGGCCGACGTCCAATGCGGCGGGCTCACCCACCGTGCTCAGCACCGACGGCACCGCACGTGACGCGTATCAGCCCGGCTCGATTCAGTGGGCGCGCGACGGCAAGACGCTTTCGGCGTATCGCGTCCACGAAGACGTGTGGAAATCCGACAGCGTCACGGGCACGGTCAAGACGCTGGTGAAGAAGAGTCAGTGGGACGTGCCGGCGCGATAGTGAAAAAGCCAGAAGCCAGAAGCCAAAAACTGGTGCTCCGGCTTCCGCTTCTGGCTTTTGGCTTTTGGCTTTTGGCTTCCTGTCCTACCGCTTGTCGCTGATCGGGGCCAGCTTGCCCGTGTGCGTCCGGTTGAACGCCTCGACTTCCTGCATCAGCTTGGTGAAGTCGGCCTTGCCCAGGTCGAGCAGCTTCGACTGGTCGTCGAGCACTCCAACCGCGGCGTGCGTCGGCTTGTAGCCGGCGCCGCCCATGACGTCGCCGCCGCTGCCGCCGACTTCCGCGAGCAGCCAGACGAGATTCAGATACAGCTTGTACTTCTCGACGTACCACTTGTCGTCGCTGTGCATCTCGGTGCGCGAGAGGAAGTGGAGCTCTGTCTCGTACATGCGCTTGTAGAGCGCCGCCAGCGGCGCGTCGAGCGCGCGATTGGCCGCGTCCTTGCGCAGGTCTTCGACCTGCGCGCGCATGATCTCGAGCCGGTTGATCTTGTCGACGACGTCGTTGAGCGCCGTGACGATCTTCTTCTGGAACTCCGTGCTCGCGACCAGGTCCGCGTCGGTGGACGGCAGGTTCACGTCCCGATAGATCTCGAACGGCTGCGTGTACTGGCGTCCGTTCATCGTCATCCGCACCGTGTACTTGCCCGGCGCGGCGCGTGGCTGCCAGCCGGCCGCGCCGAGGCCCCAGTGCGTGACCGGCCGCTCGCGATTCTGCCAGCGCCCGGCCTCCCAGATGTTTGGATTGTCGGGCGGAACCGAACGCAACACCGGACGCGCCGGCGCCGCGAGCAGCAGATTCCACGACGCCGTATTCATGCCCGCGCGGCCTTGCACCTGGCTCGTGCCGAGCACCGTGCCATCCGCGCCGAGCACGTCCATCGTGATCGGCGACGTTGGCGCCGCCTTCAGCGAGAACACGAAGCGCGCCGCCCCACCGCTCGCCGTGCGCAGGCCGGGCACGGGCTTGTAGAGCTGCAGTTCGCTCGCCGCTTGCGCGGTGACTTCCGGCTGCTCGAGTTGCCAGATGTCACGCAGGATCCACAAGCCGCGCCCGTACGTCGCCACCGCCACTTCCGGCGCGTTCTTCGGGACTTCGATCCACGTCACGGGCGCCGCCGGCAACTTGTCCTTGAACTGCGTCCACGTCTGCCCGTCGTTGAGCGAGTAGAAGAACCCATGCCCGGTGCCCGCGAAGATCATCCCCTTGCGGCGCGGGTTTTCCGCGATCGAGATCGTGTAGTCGAGCGGATGCCCCTTCGGCAGACCGTCGCTGATCCGCGTCCACGTCTGGCCGAAGTCCGTCGTCTTGTAGAGGTACGGGTCGCGCCGATCGACGAGGTGATAGTCCACGGCCATGTAGGCCGTCCCCGCGTCGAAGTGCGACGCGTCGATGCGGCGCACGATACCGTACGGCGGCATGCGCACGTTCGTCGTGAGGTCGGTCCAGCCCTTCCCCGCGTCGCGCGAGATCCACACCTTGCCGTCGTTCGTGCCGGCCCAGACGACACCTTGCTGCGTCCGCGACGGCGCAATCGCGGAGACCACCGCGCCGTAGAACTGGCCGAGGTTGTCGCCGACCACGCCGCCGGAGAATCGGATGCGCTCCGGATCGCCCGTCGACAGATCCTTGCTGAGCACTTCCCACGTCTGGCCGCGATCGCGTGTGCGGAAGATCACCTGGCACCCGAAGTACACGGAGTTGTCGAACCAGTCGATCGCGAGCGGCGGCGACCACTGGCAGCGGTACTTCAGGCCGACGGGATCCGAGTCGAGCGTGTGCATCCACGGGCTGACCGAGCGCCGCAGACCGGCGACTTCGTCGAACGTCGCGACATGCGCCGCGTAGCACGTGCCCCACACGAAGCGAGCGTTGTTCGGCTCGGGATAGGTGTACCCGGATTCGCAGGACGGCATGTTCTCTTGTGCCGGCAACGTTGCGCCGCCACCGGCGCCGCGTCCGCCACCGCCGCCACCGCCAGCTCCAGCACCACGGCCTTCAGCGCCAGCGGCGGCGCCACGACCTCCGCCGCCTCGTCCGCCTGCGGCGCCGGCTCCCCCAGCTGCGCCCACGCCGCTCGCGGCGATAGGACTTGCGGGCGGCAGCAGCGCCGGCGGCGCGTACGACGGCACGTTCGACGGCACGATCGGACGATCGCTCGCGATCCGCATGCTGCCGTCG
>Ga0137427_10000056_pt1 | contig 56960 bp, 44 predicted proteins | sample EasRivERMZT700_2_FD_102309 | JGI IMG/M metagenome (GOLD analysis project Ga0137427, IMG submission 102309) | Soil microbial communities from meander-bound floodplain in the East River, Colorado, USA - East River MetaG ERMZT700_2 | ecosystem: Environmental > Terrestrial > Soil > Floodplain ...
CCGATTCACTGGAGGTGAAAGGCAAGACGGCGTCGTGGAAGTTCGTCATCGACACGAAGACGGAAGTGTGGTCCAAGGGAGCGTCGCACAAGACGCTGGCGCTCAAGGCCGACGGCAAGACGCCGGTGCTCACGGACTTCGTGAAGACGGGCTACACGGTCAGCGTGACGTATCACGAGGTGAGCGGCGCGAAGCAGGCCGACACGATCCGCGTGACGCTGGCACCCGTCAAGTAGCGGTTCGTAGAATCACGACGCGTGTCCGCTTCCCCTTTGGTGCTCGGCTCATATCCGGTTGAACGCGAGCTCGGTCGAGGCGGCATGGGCGTCGTCTACCTCGCGCGTGACCCGCGTCTGCATCGTCCGGTCGCCATCAAGGTGCTGCCCGACGTGTTCGCGAAGGACGCTGCGCACCTGGCGCGCTTCGAGCGCGAAGCGACGCTGCTCGCCGCGTTGAGTCATCCGAACATCGCCGGCATCTACGGCCTCGAGACGAGCGGCACGGGCGAGCGGCTGCTGGTGCTCGAGTTCGTCGATGGCGAGACACTGGCGGCGCGGATCGCTCGTGGCCCGCTGCCGATCGACGACGCGCTCGCGATCGCGGGACAGATCGCCGCCGCGCTCGCCGCCGCGCATGACGCCGGCATCATCCATCGCGATCTGAAACCCGCCAACGTGAAGGTCCGCGAGGACGGCACCGTGAAGGTGCTGGACTTCGGTCTGGCCAAGGCGTTTGACCCCGGGTCTAAAGACCCGGGGCTCCATCCGTCAGACAGCCCCACGAACATTCCCACGATGACGTCGCCGGCGCTGACCGGAATGGGCGTCATCTTGGGTACTGCCGCCTACATGAGTCCCGAGCAAGCGCGCGGCCGCCCGGTCGATCGGCGCGCGGATATCTGGGCGCTGGGCACCGTGATCTTCGAGATGCTGACGGGCCGGCAGCCGTTCGCCGGCGACACCGTGACCGATGTGCTCGCGTCCGTCGTGATGCGCGAGCCGGACTGGACACAGTTGCCCGCGGCTACGCCACCGGCGGTCGGGCGGCTGCTTCGGCGCTGTCTCATCAAGGATCCGAAGCGACGGCTTCGCGACGCGGCCGATCTGCGCGTCGAGATCGAGGACGCGCTGGCCGCGCCAGCAGAATCGACCGCCAACCTCGGGCCGAGCCCGCGCGCCCCTCGTCGACGCTCGGTTGTGGCGGCGATCGCGGTGGTCGGGTTGCTCGCGATTGTCGGTACTGCGGCGTTTGTCGTCGGACGGTCTTCCACCAGCCGTGCGGACCACGCGCTTCGCGTGCTGTCGCTTACCGCGCCAGGATTCAACGCCCAGGTCGCCATCTCGCCGAACGCTGAGTGGCTGGCCGCGGTGTCGAAGGGGCAGTTGTATGTTCGCCGCCTCGACGAGGCGACGTGGCATGAGGTTCCGAACGTCTCCGGGATTCAGGCTGTGCCTGGGTCAGTGTTCTGGTCGCCAGACAGCCGTTTCCTGGGTTTCGCCACCGCCACCGCGATCAGGCGGGTGGACCTCGTAGGATCCCGTCCGCAGACGATCTGCGAGAGCTGCGTGGCGCCGGACGGTCTTCGTGGCGCGTCGTGGAGTCGCGACGACAAGATTCTGCTCGGCGGCTCCGGGAGCGGCGAGACCGGCGGGCTGCAGGCCATCTCGGTGCCAGACGGACAGCACTCGCGCGTCACGAAGCTCGACGCCTCGCGGGGCGAGAACAGCCATCGACTGCCGGCTTTCCTCCCCGACGGCAAGCGGTACCTCTTCGCGGTTCGCCGCAACAACGGCGAACACGAAATCCGGATTGGATCGCTCGACGGCGCAGCGCCGAGGACGGTCGTCTCCGGTTTCTCGCAAGTCGTGTACGCGGCAGGGCACATCCTGTTCGCCAGAAACGAGACGTTGTTCGCGCAGCCCTTCGACGTCGCGACGGGCACCGTCGCGGGGGATCCGGTCAAGCTGCTCGACCGCATCTCGCACAGCGCGGCCATCGGCTGGGCGCGCTTCAGCGTCGCCGACGACGGCACGCTGGTGGCCGCGAGCGCACCGGATGCCGTGGGGTTCAAGTGGTTCGATCGCCACGGCACGCCGCTCGCGCCGTTGACGGACGTCACGTCGAGTGCCAACGCCCGCGTCAGTCCCGATGGGCGCCGGGTGGCCGTCTCACATCTGGACGCCGAAAAAGCGTCCGCCGATGTGCACGTGATTGACGTCGCGACGCGCGCCCACACGCGCCTGACGTCGCATCCGAACTGGGAGGAAGCGGCGGTCTGGTCTCCGGATAGCCGCCAAGTCGCCTATCGCGCCAACTCCGACCGCCCCGGCGTGTACGTGCAGGACGCGAACGGCGGCAACGAACGCCTGCTGCTCGAGCAGTCAGCCTCGGCCCCGTACCCGGTGGATTGGTCGCCCGACGGCAAGTACGTGCTCGCGAATTCCTGGGCGCCGGGCACGTTGGACGATCTCGTCCTGATCTCGACCTCCGGCCCGATGCACGTGGAGCCGTGGCTCGCCACGAAAGCCACGGAAGACAGTGCCCGCTTTTCCCCGGATGGGCGGTTCGTCGCCTACAAGTCGACGGAAAGCGGCAGCGGCGAGATTCACGTCCGATCGTTTTCCAATCCCGCCCTGACGAGGCGCGTGACCACCTCGGGCGGCACCAGCCCCGTGTGGAGTTACGACGGCCGCGAATTGTTCTATGTGGACCTGAATCAGTGGATCACGGCCGTGTCGATCACGACCGGACCGGCCATCGAGGTCCGGACACCGCAGAAGCTCTTCAGAGTTGCGCAGCGTGACTTCACCGACAGCGCCTTCGATGTGGACAAGCACGGCCGTTTCCTGGTCTACGACGTCGTGAACAGCCGCGTGACGCCCACGCTGACGGTGCTGCAGGTGCTCCTGAACTGGCAGAGCGTCGCCCGGCCGGGGGCCGCGCGTTGACGCCGTTCAACTACGCGCCGCGCGTGACGGCGCCGGTGCTGATGATGAACGGCCGGCACGACGCCATCTTCCCGTACGAAACCGCACAGCTGCCTCTGCTGCAGCTCCTGGGCACACCGGCCGACAAGAAGACGCACCTCGTGTTCCCGGGCGGTCACTCGTCGTTCGGCTGGACCAACGAGTTGATCAAGAACGGCCTCGACTGGCTGGATCGATGGTTGGGGCCGGTGGGGAAGTAGGGCGACCCGAGAAACTGGGTTCCGACCGCGCATCCGGTGTTTTACGCGTTGCCCCTGAGGGATCCAGTTCGCTACCATCCAAGCGCGCTGCCTGAACCGCTCGAGGAACGCCTTGAAATCACTACTTCGACTTTGTCTGGCGACAGCTGCTCTTGGTGTCATCTGGTCGAATCGCGATGCCGCCACCGCGCGCATCACCACGCCGGCGCCCGTGCCGGCCGCGTGCAATCTGTCGTTACCGTCGCCGACCCAGATCACCCTCAGCGGCAGCACCCTCGGCGGCATCGCTATCAACGATGCTTGCACGCACGTCTACGTGACGAACACGACACTAAACCGGGTCGAGGTGTACTCGCTCGAGACGAACACCCTCGAAGCGCCCATTCAGGTGGGCGCCCAGCCCGCGGGACTCGACTTCACGCCGGACGGCTCGCTGTTCTATGTCGCCAACTCCGGCGGCAGCAACATCTCCGTCGTGGATCCGGTCCAGCGCGTCGAGCTCCGGAAGATCAATGTGCCGTCGGGGTTCTCCAACGACAAACCCTATTCCATCGCGGTGGCGCACAATGGCCTCGCCCTGTTCAGCACCACCTTCCCGGGATCGGGCTTCGGAGGGCGCTTGATGCAGCTCGTCCTCGCAACGGATCAGGTGAGCCAGCGCACGGACTTCGGCAGTGTGACGGACGAGACGCGGCTCGGCATCAGCGGCAATCGCCGCATCATCGGGATCGTCTTCGGGAACAATTCAGGCGGTGATGTCTACCGGTACGACGCGGGCGCGAACACCTTCAGCCCGGTGAAGCGGCTTAACACCTTCATCCGCGAGGTCAGCCTCGACATGACCGGCGCCACGATGCTTGCGAACCCCTTCTCCGGAGTCTTCGTACTCGATGCAGCCCTGAACCATACGGGCACCATCACGTTGGCATCCGGTTGGGGTGGCGCCGCCATCGATCCGGTCACCGGCACGGGCTATCGCCCTGTCGGGTCCACCCTGGAAGCGCTGAATCTCTCCACGTTCCTCAAGGTCGGCGAGTTCGCCCTCGGCGACTCGGTGAGCAACGCGCAGGGGTTCAATGCCGTCGGCGCCCTGGACGTCAGCGCAGACGGGAAGCTCGTCGCCGTGATTACCAACACCGGATTCTCGCTGGTGCGGCCGGCCCCCTTCGCGCAGCCGAGCGTCGAGATGGTCACGAACGGCGACTTCAGCAGCGGTCTCGGCAACTGGCTGACCTTCGCCACCCCGGACATGAGCTACATCGTCGCCAACATCGTCGCGGGCGTCCTCGAGTTCCACCGCGTGGAGCCGCCCCCGAACGAGTCGAATCAGGCCGTGGCGTTCCAGGTGACCGGCCTGGCCCTGCCGAGCGGCGCACCGCTCCTCGCGACGTTCGATCTGGGCAACAGCAGCAGCGCGCGCAAGCGCGTGAGCGTGCTCGTGCTCGACGCGGACTTCAGCGATCTCCACGTGTGCACGTTCTGGCTTGGGCCGAATCAGCCGCTCAAGACCTACCAGATGCAAACGCACACGACCAAGCCGTGGACGAACGCCGCGATCTATTTCTATGCCGCCACGGAAGGCAGCGCCGGCGGCGCGTACCGTGTGGACAACGTCTCGCTGACGTACGAGCCGAGCCTGTTCAACGACTGGACCGACTGCGTGGATGCCAACGCGCCGATAGCGCCGGGCGGTCCGGATGGGCCCAACATGATCGTGAACGGCAACTTCAGCACTGGCGCGCTGTCACCGTGGGGGCTGTTTGGCACCATCACGTCGCGAATTTTCGCCGGCGTCTTCGAGTTCACGCGGCCTTCGTCGACGGGACCTGCCGGTGTGATTCTGCAAGCCACCAACCAGCCGATGGCCACCAACGAAATCATGGTGGCCTTCTTCCGGCTGGGCAACAACAGCACGGTGCGAAAGCGGGTCACGGTCATTCTTCACGACCTCAACTTCTCCGATCTCGCCGCCTGCACGTTCTGGCTGCCGCCGCAGCAAGTGCTGTCCGACTACGCCATGGCCGCGTTTGCCACGCAGGCGTGGTCGAACACGACGATCTCGATCTACGCGGCCACCGTCGGCACGCAGCAGTGGACGCGACTCGATGACGTCGCGCTGATCCGGGCGCCCTCGGTGCCGCTCACCGGCACCGGCTGTTTCGAGCCCGGGTCGCTCGCCGAGGCCCATGATTCGTCCGCGCGTGAGTTCGGTGTCGCGGCGCCACGCCCGGTGCCCGCGTTGCTCTCCCGTGCGGCGTCCCGCCGGGCCGCGGATGCCGGAACGGTCAGCATTCAGCCGGGCGCTGCACTCTTTCCGCTCGACGAGGTGATCGATCTCTCGACCGCCTCGCGCGCACGACTCATGTTCGAGTCGTGGCTTCCGTCGGCCGACATGTACGGCGCCATGCAAGTCAGCACAGACGGCGTGAACTGGAAGACGTCGTTGGTGATTCTCCCGGCTGACCGGTGGCAGTCCGTCGAGGCCGACCTCACCGAGTGGGCGGGCCAGCGCATAGCCGTGCGGTTCGTCCTCCACAGCCCGGCGTCATCCGATCCCACGGCAGCCGGCTGGCAGGTGCGCAATGTGCGCGTGGACATGAACGCCCGGTAGCGATCGGCAAGCTCGCCGTGCGTGTCCAGTATGCTTGTCGCCGACATGCGCCGGCGGCTGTCCACTTGGTTACCACTGCTGACTGCTGTCGTCGCGGTGCTCGTGCGCCTGCCATTCCTCACCAAGGCGGAATCCCTCCTCAATTCTGACGAAGCCATCGAAGGCCTGATGGCGCGTCACATCTTTGAGTGGCCCATCCTTTATTGGGGCCAGGGCTACCGGGGCGTGCCGGAGGTGTACCTGGTCGCGCCGGTGTTCGCGATGGTGGGCGCCGGTGTTGTGCAGATGAAGATCGTGACGATCGCGATCTGGGCGGCGGCGGTCGCGTGCACGACGCGACTGGGGCAGCGCTGGTCCGGCGACCTTGCGGGCGGCGTCGCGGGCCTGTGCCTCGCGTTCGGTGCGCCGCCCCTCGTGTCCTGGACCGTCAGCGGCAACGCCGAAGTCGCGTGGCTGACGTTGATCTTCGCCGGCGTGTTGCTCGCGTACGAGCGTTCTGCGACACAACCGGCGTCTCCCATCAGTCCGTTCGTGCCGTTCGGATGTGCCGCCGCGATCTTCGTGCAACCAATCGCCGCGAGCTTTGTCGCCGGGCTGGCGGTGACCGCGGGCCTTCGAAGCCGCTGGTGGCACACGCATGGCTGGCGAGGCTTCGTCGATCTGCTCGCCGGCCGCCCTCATCGCGGCGCCATCCGGCTGGTCATTCTCATCGGACATGCGCTTCTCGCGTGTTTCGTCGCCGCGTTCCTCTGGACCTACCTCGGCGGCGACGTTCAGTTGGGCGTTGTCACCGCCCGGCATCCTCAAAAGGTGTTCCGCGAAGTTGCGGCTGTGACGGCCATCCTGGTCGTGGTTCACGCGCTGTCAGGCGTGGTGGTCGCGCGAGGCCGCGCCCTGAGGGCGTTCGGCTGGTTTGCCATTGGCCTGGCACCGGTCGCGCTCCACATGCTGCGTGGCGGCGCGGTGGGATCGCTCATTTCCGTGTATCGCATCACCGACTTACCAGGCCTCGCCGGGATCTTCCTGGCCGATTCGCTGCCGATGGTGATCGGCACGCGTGACCTGAACTCCGTGCCGATCGTCCCGTGGTGGACGCCGGTGGCTCTCTGCGTGTTGATCGGCGTTCAGCTCGTCGCTACGTCGCGCGAGTGGCTCGGTCGCACGGCCGGCGCGCCGGAAGCACGGTCGGTCGTGGCCGTCTACACGCTGCTCGCCCTCTTGCTGATGTTGTTCGCCGGCGGCATCTTCAGCGACGTGACGTCGTATCGCTACGTGCTGCCGTTCTTCGGCCTCGCCGCGCTCGCCGCCGGGGCCGGAGCGCGGCGTATCGCCAGCCGTTCGCGCGTCGTCGCCGGGTTGCTGGTGGCCACGAGCCTGGCGGGTTTTGCCGTCGCGGATATCCGCTGGTTCCGCAGCGTGGGCGTCGATGACTCGGATCACGTGATTGCGCGCTGCCTCGAGGATCGCGGCATTCGCGCAGCGACCGCGGACTACTGGATTGCGTACCGGATGACGTTCCTCGCCGGCGAGCGCGTGATCGTGAATCCGAGTCAGATGGTCCGCTACCAGCCCTACGCCGATCTCGTGCGTCAGGCGCCGAAGCGTGCGTGGATTCAGTACACGGATCGCCCCGTCGAGCGCGTCGACGGGGAAGTCATCTGCCGGGCGGCCACGCTCGAAGCGGTGGTGGTGGATCCGGTGAGGTGATGTACGCCCTGACAGAACGTAGGGCAAACCTTCAGGTTTGCCTTACGAACTGCCGATATAGACAAGGATGGACCATCCAGATCGCGTGGTGTTGCACGTCGCGGGGCCCGATCGGCCCGGGGTGACGGCGCGTCTCGCCGAAGTCATTGCGGAAGAGCACGGCAGCCTCATCGACATCGGTCAGTCCGTGGTGCACGGCTATCTGGTGCTGTCCGCGATCGTCGACATTCCACCCAACTCCAACACGCTCAAGCGCCTGCTGTTCGCCGTCGGCGACCTCGGCCTCCGGTTGGAAGTCAGCCCGTTCGGGCACGACCGTGAGAGTCCGCGCGCCACCGTCGCCGTGGCCGTGACGTTGCTCGGATCGCTGCGCGACGGCAAGGCCATGGCCGCCGTGACGCAGTTCATGGCCGGGCGCGGCATGAACATCCGCGAGATTCGCTCGATTGGTGACGCCCAGCTCGAAGGACTGGAGCTCATCGTCGATCTCGCGCCTGGCAAATCGTCTTCCGCCGACATCCGCGTGCTGCGAGGCGAGCTGCTGTCGCTGGGCATGACGCTCGGCGTCGACCTCGCGGCGCAGCGCGACGACATCTTCCGCCGCAACAAACGTCTCGTCTGCATGGACGTGGACTCGACGTTCGTCCGCGGCGAGTTCATCGACGAGCTCGCGGACCTGGCCGGCGTGAAGGCGCAGGTCGCGAAGATCACGGAACGCGCGATGCGCGGCGAGCTGGACTTTCGCCAGGCCCTCAACGAGCGCGTGCAGCTCCTCGCGGGCGTCTCCATCGAACAGGTGCACCAGGTGGCCGACCGCGCCGAGCTCACGAGCGGCGCCGAGCGATTCGTCCAGGTGCTCAAAGGACTCGGCTACAAGATCGGGCTCGTCAGCGGCGGCTTCACGATCTTCGTCGATCAGCTCAAGGCGGCCTTCGATCTCGATTTCGCGTTCTCCAACGAGCTCGAGGTCGCCGACGGCAAACTCACGGGCCGCGTGCGCGGCGCCGTCGTCGATGCCGAACGCAAGGCTCAGGTGTTGAAGGACATGGCGCAGGCGTTTCGATTCCGTCTCGCGCAGTCCGTGGCGATCGGCGATGGCGCGAACGATGTGTTGATGCTGCAGACCGCGGGACTGGGCATTGCCTTCCGCGCCAAACCGAAGCTGCGCGAGGCCGCGCACATGAGCTTGAACAACGAGCGCCTCGACGCGCTGCTCGTGCTGATGGGTTACAACGCGGGCGGTCTCCACGCGCTCGACGATCGCGCCGACCCGCGCCCGGGCGACGACGCGACGGGCCGTCGCGGCCGCCGTACGCACGGCGTCCGTACGTAGGGCGGACCGAACTTCGGTCCGCCATCCGCACTAGCGTACGACGATGTCCTGCACCTTCTTCTCACCCTCAGCCAGCGAGATACTGATCGGTCTCTGTGCTGCCAGCTCGGCGAGAAACGCCGGGTCGTTCCACTGCTCAGGTTCGAGATCGGTGACCGCGCTGATGAAGTAGTCGCCGGGTGGAAGGCTGTGCGCGACGAACCGGCCGTCCAGGCCGGGCCGAACCTCCTGCGTTCGCCTTGTCAGCGGCACCCAGTGTCGCCGGTCGGCTGAGAAAATGATGAGCACGAACTCCGGAGCACTCTGGCCGCCGGCGTGTCGAAGCTGACCGGAGATCTCGGAGCGCTTGTCCGTCATCGTCACGATCGCGCCCTCGATCTTGTCGTTGGGCTTGATCTCGAACGGGATGTCCGACACGTCGACGCCGTTGAGGATCATGGACTTCAGCGTCCAACCGGGGGACTGAGCGGCGACCCAGAACCGGTTGCCGAGGCCACGGACGCGATACGTTCCCGGCGTGATTGCATACGCGAACGCTCCATCGGTGCCCACCAGCCGCGGCCGGCCGAACATCGACGGCCCCTCGCGTGACGCCAACAGCATCGGCAGGAGCGGCATCAAGTCGGCGGGGCGAGGCAGCGTGCCTTCGAAGACGAGGCGACCAGTCATGGGCACGCCCGTCGAGAGTGTAATCGACGTCGTGACGAGTCGTCCCTCGACCGCGATTTCGGTCGCACCCGAAAGGCCGGCGCTGATCGCGCGTCCCTCGGCGGCGAGCATGTAGTGACCAGGCGCGAGGCCCGGGAGTACGAACCGCCCCTCGTTGTCCGACAGGGCATTGCGCAGCGTCATCGAAAACAGGCCGGTGGGCGGCGGTGCGGGATTCATCAGGTACACCGAGACGTTGGCCAGCGGATTGCCGTCAGGTCCCGTCGTCACGCCTTCCACTCTGGCCGTCGGCACGATGCGCAGCAGCACGTCAATGCCCGTGCGTTCCTCCTGCGGTCCGAGGGCAATCGTCGCGGCGTCGGTGGGCGACAGGGCCGTGGGATGGTAAACGGGCGCGTGGTCCACGATAGCGCCTGCCGGCGGGTTCTCGACTTGAGCCGTGCGCGCGGATGGAACCCCGGCGGGCTCGCGGAGCGATCGCTGCGCTCGCTGAATGTCCGCGTCCGTGATTTGTCGGATATCCGCGCCGGCACGCGGATTCTCCAGGCCAGGGAGGGATGCGGCGACCAGGTAGTCGCCCGGTGCGAGTCCGTAGATGCGGTACACGCCCCGATCGTCGGTCAGCCGATCCGAGTCACGAACGCGCAGCAGCATCCGCTCGCCCGTGATCGGCGATGCCGCGTACGTCAGTGCTGACACGGTGACGTCCGGCACGGGCCGGCCGTGCTCGTCGCGCACCGTGCCAGTGAGCACGCTGCCCTTGAACACGCTCAGCGTGATGCCGGTGACGCGCGCGCCGTCCGCGACGACGATCGGGGTGCCAGACCCGCCAGGACGCTTGGTGCCGTACGCCGACGCGAGGTAGCCGCCCTTCGAAGCCGTGAGGGCGTAGCGATTGCCCGGGAGACTCGTGAACGTGAAATGGCCTTCCTCGTCGGTTACGGCCACGAGGCGCCGGCTGCCAATCGCACCGGTGGTCAGGGTGACTGTCGCGCGCCTCACCGGTTCGGATGGCGCAAGGCCTGAGACGACGGTTCCTGAAATCACAGCGGTTCCAGGTCTTGGTGCGCTCCCGTCGCGTGTTTGCTGCGACGTGTTGGACGACGCGGGGACGAGGCCGGCGGCGGCGATGATGGCCAGCGCGCGACATGCCGTCATCGTCGCACCGTGACGCGTCTGAGTGTGAGCGATCGCGTTTCATCGTCCTGGAGTCTGACCGTCGTCGCGACGCGCGCGATGGCTTGCAACATCCTGGGATCCTGCCAGTCGGCCGTGTCTTCATCCGCGAGGGCGGCGACGAGATAGTCGCCGGCGGGCAGTCCGGCGACCCGAAACGTGCCATCGCGATCGACGCGGATGGCGCGAAGCCGCCTCGGATGCTCGCCGTCGAGCGCTGCCCCGGACTCGGACGGAATAATCAACACAGTCGCCGTCGCATGGTCGTCGCCCGTCGCCATCTGCACGCGGCCGTTCAGCTCTGACGGTCTGTCGGTGAACGTGATGACGAGTCCACTGCGGTCACGATCCAGCGTGACGGGCACGTTTGAGATGTCGTGGCCGTCCAGCATCGCGCTCTTCAACGTCCAGCCGGCCGGCGGACTGTTGACGCGGAGGTGATAGCGGCCCGGCGGCAATTGGTTCGTCGTGAAGGCGCCCATGCCATCGAACTGTCCGCGCGCCAGCGTCACCGAGGCGAGCGGCCGGCCGTCGACCGATTCGATCGTGGCCGGCCGGATCGTTTCAGGAAGTGGCCGTGAAGACGTGTTCTCGAATCTCACGCGGCCGGAAATGCGGAAACCCGTTCGAAGCGTGATGGCGAGATCGTGAACGCCGGTCGCGTCGACGGAGATCGGCTGCAGAGCCCAGAGCGTGTCGGCCGGGCCCGGCGGGGCGCCGCCACCGCGCGACGCTCCCTGCGGCGCCTTGGCCACTCGCAGGTGGTACTGGCCGGCGGGAACTCCGAGGAACGTGAAACGTCCGGCTGCGTCGCTCACGGTTGTCGCCGTCTCGATCACCGTGCCGGTCGCGCCGTCGTCAGCCGCCGGCGTCAGCGAGAGGCCGATGCTGATCGGTCCATCGGCGCCGCGGATGCTACCCGACACACGCGCGGATGGCACCAGCTTCAACTGCACGTCCACGCCGTCCCGCTCTTCGCCCAATCGCAGCGCGATCGGCGCGGCCTGAGCTGGCGTCGTCGCAGCCGGATGGTACTGAGTCGGGAACACGAAAATGCGGCCGTCGGCTGCGGGACCCGGCGCCACGCCGGCGCGAGCAGTGTTTGCCAACGATTGGAACGTGAGGTCTCCGGCGCCGAAGGAACCGGCGTTGGTCATGGCGCGCAGGCCGGGGAGGGCGCCGCTCAACGAGAGCTCGCGGTTGAACTCAGAATCAAATTCCGCCGATCGGAACACGTCGACGACGGACTCTGGTGCGGTCGTTTGCGTGGACGGCACCACGATCGCGTACTCGCCGGGCGTGAGCGAGCCGATCCGGTACACGCCGCGGTCGTCAGTCTGCGCGGTGTTGCCCAGCGACAGCCGGCGCCTGCCGGCGACGAAGGTGCGATGCACCACGCGCACCGGAACGTTCACCATCGGCTCGCCGATGTCATCGGTGATCGTACCGGTGATGGATGCGTGCTTCCAGATTGGGATCTGCAGATCGCCGATGCGCTCGGCATCCGCGAGCGGCAGGATCTGCCCTGGTCCTGCCGGCCGCCGCCGGCCGTACGCGCCCTCGGCATAGCCTCGCCGTGTCGCGGTGATCGTGTAGCTGCCCTTGGCGAGATCGGTGAACACGAACCGGCCCTGCGCATCGGTCAGCACTTTGGCGTCGCCCGCGGCCGCGCCTCCGAGCGTGACGATCGTGCCCTGCACGGGCTTCCCGGTCAGCGGATCGACGACCACTCCCACCACGAGGCCCGTCGGGAGCGACGTCGGGCCAGTCTGGTTCTCGGCATGAAGACCGAAGCCGGCCAACCCGGCGGCCGCCGCGATGAGGAGGGTGAGGTTGAGATGGAATCGCCGCATGGTCGCGCCCGCTAAGACGTCAGTGTCACACGGCCGGTCGTCTTCCGCCCTACGTACCCCACGACATCCCGCGGTGCGCCGCGCCCGAACGACACGAACGTCGGCAGATGCGCGGCCGGAACCTGGATCCGAGGTTGCACAGGTCACAGCGTGTCACAGCACTGGCTTCGAACCACCCTCAGCGTCCTGTGTCTCTGCGGACTCGCATCGTCCGCAAGGGCGCAAACTCCGCTTCAAACTCAAACTCAACCTCAAACGGAAAGGCCCTGGCCCAAGATCGTCATTCGCATGGGAGCCCTCATCGCCGACGTCGGCTCGGACGTGCGGATCGACGGCAGCGCAGGCACCGAGGGCACGACCATCAACCTCAACGACGATCTCGGCTTCACGCCACAGGCGACGACGTTCTTCATCGACGGCATGTGGCGCATTTCGCACCGGAATCGGCTGCTGATGAGCTACGAGCGGGTCAACCGCGATGTGTCTCATTCCCTGGTGCCGCGAACGATTACCTTTCGCGACACGATATTTTCGGTGGGCGGTGACGTGGACGCGTTCTTCGATACCGGCTACGTATCGGTGGACTACGGGTTCGCGTTCGTGGCCAATCAGACCGTCGAGGCCGGCGTGTCCATCGGTCTCACAGTGCTGCGACTGCACACGGGCGTGGCTCTCTCCGTCTCGGGTACCGAGAGTGGTCAGTCGGTGTCGCGCGACCTGGCCGGGAACACACGCTTCACGGTCCCAGTGCCGCTGCCCGGGTTCTTTCTAACCATCCGGCCGCATTCGCGAGTGAGCATCGTCGGCGGGGTCCGGGTGATCAAGGCGACCATCACGGACACGACGGCCAGCTTCATCGAAGCCAAGGGCGGTGTCGACTTCAAGATCGGCGGGCCGTTCGGGGCCGGCGTGTCCTACTACTACAACAAGACCGTCGCCGATCGCGAGGGCACGTCGCAGAACGGCCGCATCGAATACGAGTTCAACGGGCCGCAGGCGTACGTCGTGCTGATTTTTTAGCGGCACGTCAGTGGCCGAACGCGACGTACTCCAGCGTTTTCACCGTCGCGATCTCCCGCTCGACGCGAACGCGATTCGACGCGTTGGTGTACAGCCAGAAGCGATGGTACCGCCCGAGGAGCATCAACAGGCTGTGCAGCACGCTGGTCGGCAGCCAGCTCACGGCGCGCAAGAGCCGATCCTCTTCGAACACATTGTAGTGGCCCGTGAGAAAGAACAGATTGTCGGCGTCGAGGTAATACTGCGACGCCATGCGTGCGGCCTTGGTTCGCTGTGCCTCATCGATCCAGTGGAACTCGACGTCATCACCGCGACCGGCCGCCACCGTGTCGACCATCTCCGTCACGCTGAGTGGCTCGCTGCCTCCTGACGTGGCGTAGACCGAGAGGAACGGATCGACGAGCGCCCACTTGCCGTGCTCCGTGGAGAACACCTCGTTGAAGCAATGTCCGATGCGCATCGTCGTGAAGCCGTCGCACAAGCCCCACTCGCGCACGGACACTCCGGCGGCGACGCACAACCCGACGTACACCTGGGCGAAGTCGCTGCAGCAGCCGCCGCGGTGACGCCGAATGGCCTCCAGCGCCCCAGCGAGGTGCGTGCTCACGCACTTGCCGCGCGGGTGGCCGCGTGAAAGGTACCGCGCGATCCGCTTCGCGGCCTCGAAGGTCCCGATGTCGGCCAGGTCGAGACGACGGATGGTGCGGCGCAGGAGGTCGGGGATGGGGCGCGGCCGCAGGATGCGGCGGCGCGGCCATGCACCGAACATGCGCGCGGAGCCGATGCGCGCAATCAGCGCGTAGCGAAGCCGGAGAGGAAAATTCCTGATGGCCGTGGCCACCATCGGTCACCAGCGCTGTCATGCGATTGCAAGAAGGGCGCCGAGATGCGCATCTCGCGCGGCGCTCGGGGTGTGTCGATCGCCGGTGCGGGTGAGGCACAGTGCCACCCCTCGACATCCCGTGGCGATGTCGTCCAGCCGCGGCTGTCTGAAGTCCGGGCGATCAGCCGAAGTCCGTTGTCGCGCGCCATCGGTTCCGATACGCTGGGGGACGCCTGATTGTCCGTTGGAGAGCTCATGAGTGTGCGAAGTGTGTGGAAAGTCCTTGCCGTGGCCCTGCCGCTTGCCGGCGTTCTCGGCGTCGCGGCGTGCAACGGGTCGTCGCCGACGTCGCCGAATCCGCGAACGCAGGTGACGGCGCCCAGCCTCAACGTGCCGTTCAGCACGACCGATGTCGTCGTCGGGACCGGCAATACGGCGACGAGCGGCCGCATGGTGATCGTGAGCTACACGGGCTGGCTCTACGACCCGTCGAAACCGGACAACCGCGGCACGCAGTTCGACAGCTCGAACTCGTTTGGGTTCGTCCTCGGGATTGGCAACGTCATCGCGGGATGGGAACAGGGCATACCCGGCATGAAGGTCGGCGGCACGCGGATTCTGGTCATCCCGCCCGACCTCGCGTACGGCCAGACGCAGAACGGCGCGATTCCCGGCAACTCGACGCTGACATTTCAGGTGACTTTGATCGCCGCGCAGTGACCCGGGGGGTCACAGTGACCCGGGGGGTCAGACCAGGGTCAGACCAGGGTCAGACCACTGGTCTGACCCCCGTCTGACCCTCCCCTCAGTTCGGGAACCCCGGCGCGGCCATGACGCGTTGCGCTTGCGCGAAATGCCGGCGCTCGTGCACGACGATGATTCGGCAGGCGTCGAGCGCGCTGTAGACGATCATCGCCATGAACGGCGAGGTCAGCACGACCCGCGCCGGGTCACGCCCCTCCAGCGATCGCATGCGTGTGATCGTCGTGTGTTGCTCGGTGACAAAGCGCCGCACGATGTCCGGCGCGATCGCGCTGGCCGATGGAGATGACGTCGCCGGCGACTTGAGCTTGCGCGTGGCTTCAGGCCGGAGGGACTTCACCATCAGGCGGCCCCAGAAGCCGGCGAGGCCCGGCACCCGCTCGAGCATCCGCGTCCGCTTGCGGCCCGCAAGGACTTCGTCGAGCGGACCGTGCATCTCGCGATTCGAATTGATCAGGTGGTCGAGGCACTGCGCCACGCTCCATCGCTCCGGGCTGGGCCGCCAGTTGAGTTGTGCGGCGTTCAAGCCGCCGAACAGCCGTTCGGCATCCCGGGCGATGACCTCAGCCTCGGTCAGGATTTGCGGCAAGGTGATTGTGGTGTAGTCCATTCGTCGTCAGCCCCCGGAGAATAGGTACCGTACCAACGACGGGAACGCCGCGAGAATCCCGAATCGGAGCAGTCGCCCCGCGAACGACACCGCAAAGAACGGCACGGGCGGGCTGTGCACCAGGCCACCCGCGACGGCAATGAGGTGGAATGGTGGAATCGACAGCACGGCACTCATCGCCGTGACGCCGAGCCCGAGCCCGGGGTGGCGCTGCGTGACGCCGCGGGCGCGCTCGATCCATCTGCGCAACTGAGGACGCTTGACCTGCGATTCGAGCGTGCCCAGCAGATACCAGAGCGCCTTTCCGATCACGTGGCCCGCCGTGAACACCACGATCACACCGGCCCGCATGTGGATGGACGGGATGGCGCCGGCAGCGAGGGCAATCGCTTCGGCGGCACCGACCGGAAGCGCGCCGAGCAGGAACCCGACGGCCAGCGCGGATCCCAGGGCCATCCACCAGGTGGACGAATCGATGTCGAGAGGTCCCGCGAGGCTGGCGGCCCAGTCCATCACCCGACTCTACAACACGGGTTCGAGGGCGCGGTGCTTCACACGATTCGATCGCGGATGCTGGCGCGCCGCCGGTGCGATCGCCTATCCTCGATCCCCGTGCCCATCTTCATTCAGTGTCCATTGGCTCGCCGTTTCAGGATCGCGTTTCTCACGTGTGTGGCCCTTCTGGCGATGATTGGCTGCAGCGTGTCGCCGGTGCCGGCGAGTAATCCGAAAGTGCCCGCGGGCGCGACCAGCTCCGGCGGCCTGCACGGCGTCATCGAGACGGACAAGGGCGAGATTGAGATCGAGTTCTTTGCGACGGATTCCCCGAAAGCCGTCGAGAACTTCCGGCTCCTCGCCGAGCACGGCTACTACGACGGGCTGACGTTCCATCGCATCGTCCGGGGGTTCATGGTTCAAGGGGGCGACCCGGAGGGCGACGGGAGAGGCGGCCAGAGTGCCTGGGGGGCGCCGTTTCCCGATGAGATCAAGCGTGACTCTGCGCTCTACCGCGGCGGCTACCGGCGCGGTCTGGTCGCGATGGCCAACTCCGGGCCGAACACTAACGGCAGCCAGTTTTTCCTCATGCATCAGGACTATCCGCTGTCGCCGAACTACGTGATCTTTGCGCGGGTGACGCGAGGGATGGATGTGGTCGACGCGCTGGCCAACACGCCGACGTCGATGGGCGGAGACGGCAACATGAGCAAGCCCACTACGCCGGCGATGATCAAGAAGGTGACGATTCGTCCGTGAGTGGGGTCAGACCGGGGTCAGACCGGGGTCAGACCACTGTCAACGTGCCGACAGCAGCTTGGCTGACGATGGTTTGACGGTGGTCTGACCCTGGTCTGACCCTGGTCTGACCCTGGTCTGACCCCGGTCTGACCCCGGTCTGACCCCGGTCTGACCCCGGTCTGACCCTCCTTGCACTGCGCCCCCCGGCGACCTCACTGCGCCGGCGGCGGCATTGCCTGCATTTCACCCAGCTCCCGGGCCGGCATCGCGCACGCTCGCCACGGAGCGATGCACATGAACGACTGGTGATGCTGTTCGTGTTCGCGATGTCGATGACGGCGTTGGCGCAGAGCAAGGACTTCGCGGGCTCGTGGGTACTCGACCCGGAGAAGTCCGGCACGACGCAAGGTCCGCCGGCGGTGATCATCAAGATGACGCCGGCGGAGTTCAGGCTGAAGTTGGGGAGTGATGACCAAGAGGTGCTGTTCAAGCTCGACGGGTCCGAGACGGAGCAGCCGAATGGCAACCGCTCCAAGGCCGTGTGGAAGGGGAGCAAGCTCGAGGCGACGCTCACGATGAGTCGCGGCGCCCAGTCCATCACGTTCTCGCGGGAGGGTGCGTGGCTGGTGCTCGAGCGTGAATCGTCGCGCGGGCCGTCGAAGCTCTACCTCAAGAAAGCGCCGCCGAAGTAGAGCGACTCACGAGAGCCGTCGCTTCAGCGCATTCACGCGCGATTCGAACCAGTGCCACGACAGCGCCGAAACCGCCAGCGACACGCTCAAGCCGATCAATCCCTCGCCGAACTCCCCGAGACTCGCGCGCAGGCTCGGGTACCGGTTCAGCATCGCCGGCGTCAGGTGATAGACGATCGGGTGATACAGGTACAAGCCGTAGCTGATCTTTCCGAAGTAGCGCAGCGGTGAGGCGCGGCAGAACTTCGCCAGCGGGCCGCCGGGAAAGAGGATCGGCAGCGCGACCGCGGCCACGAAAAAGTACGGCAGCATGCTGCGCCGCAACGGATCGTTCGCCGGGTTCATGAGGAACAAGATCACGCCGGCCGCGCACAAGCACGTGAACCAGACGGCGGCGCGTCGCAGCGCCGGCAGCGACATCTCCCGGACGACGATCGCCAGGAGTGCGCCGGCGGCGAGCGAGTCCAGCTGCGACGGCAGCAGCGTGTAGTAGTACTGCGTCGCGGGATGGTACGTGCTGAGGTACAGACGCAAGAACGGCGCGCACGTCAGAAACCCGACGCACACGCCCGCCAGCTGCCGGCGGTTCAGACAGAACACGAGCCACGGCCACACGATGTAGAACTGCTCTTCCACCGCGAGCGACCACGTCTGGTTCATGAACGCGGGAAACTCCGGCTTCGGCGCCAGCGGATCCCAGTTGATCTTGAAGTTCTGCAGGTAGCTCAGGTACCAAGGAAGGTCCGAGCGCGGCCAGTCCATCAGTCCCCCCACCACGAACACCGCCAGCAGCGTCAGGTAGTAGATGGGGAAGATGCGAATCGACCGCTTGAGATAGAAGACGCGGAAGTATCGAGCGCCCGCGACACCCGACGACTTCCCGTCCAGCAGAATGCCGGTGATCAGGAAGCCGGACAGCACGAAGAACAGCACGACGCCCGTCCAGCCGAGCGGCACGAAGCGCGGCACGGTGTGCACCGCGAGAACGAGCAGGATCGCCATGCCGCGCACGCCGTCGAGCTCCGGCATGTGCGACGGCATCGCCGCTTTCCCTGTGGGCGCTGCTGGCGTCGGCGCGACCGGTGGCGATGCGGTTTCGGATCCGCGAGACCCGGCGGGTGGGCCAACCGTCGGCTCTTCGAGAAGCGTGGACGACATCTCCTGGGCGTAATCGGCGCAAATTGGCGTGGCGCGTAGTCCCGGGAGCGGGATTGGCGCTCGGCCTGGCTGTGACGGACGATGCAGCTTCGTGAAGCGCACGCATAGAATGCGTGCCATGTCGCGTCGCGCCCGCACGCTGATCGAAACACTGGGCCTCGTGCCGCATCCGGAACGTGGCTTCTATGCCGAGACCTATCGCGCCGCCGCGCGGGTGGGTGCGCCGTCGCACGGCGGCGAGCGGAGCGCGTCCACGGCGATCTACTTTCTCGTCACCGCCGACGAGCCGGTGACCAGCCTCCACCGGCTCAAGTCCGATGAGGTGTTTCATTTGTACGAGGGCGGTCCGCTGGAGATCGTACGGCTCTTTGCGGACGGGCGCTGGGACGTTGCGCGTCTGGGTCTCGATCTCGCCGCAGGCGAACGGCCGCAGGTGGTCGTGCCGGCGGGGACGTGGTTCGGCACGGAGCTCGCGGCCGGCGCGTCACATTGTCTTGTGGGCTGCACGGTCGCGCCCGGATTCGAGTTTGCCGACTTCGAGCTCGCCGCGGGACCGGAGTTGGAAGGACGATATTCCGCGGCCGCCGATCGGATTCGGCGGATGCGGCGGCCGGAGCGGGCATGAGCTCAGTGCACTCCGCCGATGTCATCGTCGTCGGGCTCGGTGCGATGGGTAGCGCCGCGCTCTATCAGCTGGCGCGCCGCGGCGTCCGGGTCACCGGCATCGATCGGTTCACGCCGCCGCACGATCGCGGGTCGAGCCACGGCGAGAGCCGCATCACGCGACAAGCCATCGGGGAGGGCGAACAGTACGTGCCCTTCGCGCTTCGCTCGCACGAGATTTGGCGCGAGCTGGAAGCCGAGACCGGCCGCTCGCTCCTGGCGCCGGTGGGTGGTCTGATTCTCGGCCCGCGGACGCCGGCGACGATCCATGGCCAGGCCGACTTCATCGGGCGCACGATCGACGCCGCGAGGCGGTTTCATATCGAGCATGAGGTGCTGAGTCCCGACGAGGTCGCAAAGCGTTTTCCACCATTCCGGCTCCGCGGCGACGAGACGTGCTACTACGAGCCCGGCGCCGGGTTTCTCCGGCCGGAGCAGTGCATCACCGCGCAACTTGACCGGGCGCGCGCGCTCGGCGCCACCGTGCGAACCGGCGAGGTGGTCACGCGCGTGACCGCGGATGCGACGAGCGTGACCATCGTCACCAGCGCTGCGACGTACACCGCGAGTCACGCCATCATCACCGCCGGCGCCTGGGTGCCGCAGTTGCTCGGCGGCGCGTTCGCGCACGTGCTGCGCGTGTACCTGCAAACGCTCTTCTGGTTTGCGCCCGACGCCGCCGCGGCGTTCGAGCCAGGGCGATTTCCGATCTTCATCTGGCGTCACGGCGCCGGCGAGGACGATCACTTCTACGGATTTCCCGTGGTCGGCGCGGGCGTGAAGCTGGCCACGGAGCAGTTCACCCAGACGATGCAGCCCGACGACGAACGCCCGGCACCGTCTGCGACCGCCGCGACGCGCATGTACGAAACGCAGGTGCGCGGACGCCTCGCTGGCGTCAGCGGTCGTTGTCTGCGTGCCGTGACGTGTCCCTACACGGTCACGCCGGGCTTCGGCTTCGTGATCGATCGACATCCCGAGTGGGAGCGGGTGCTTGTCGCGTCCCCGTGCTCGGGGCATGGCTTCAAGCACTCGGCCGCTATTGGTGAAGCGCTGGCCGAACGCGCCGTCGAGGGAACAAGCCGTCTCGACCTGTCGCCGTTCTCGCTGGGGCGATAGGGGGGGTCAGACCGGGGTCGGTACTGGGTCGTTTCGACCCAGACGGGATGCATAGGTGAATAACCATGCATGACCGGACTTGCACTGGTCCTCGCACTCCAATAAGGTACCCGCGCCCGCATTTCCCGATGAGCCCACGGCCATACCGGCCGAACTATCAGGAACGGGAGGGGCTCCCTTTGACAATCGCGCTAGGAGTGCTCGCGTCCGACGGTTGGGTGCTTGCCGCCGACAGGCAGGTGACATCCGGTAATTCTAAGTGGTCGCACGGCAAGGTCAGCCTGTTCGCTGGATTTGGTGGCGATTCAGGCCGAGGGTACTGCTCAACAGCCGGAGCTGGAACCCCAGGTTACTTGCGGCAATGTTCGCGCAAGATTTCCAGCCTTTTTAAGCACAACCCGGAGGCCGATCTAGATGGGCTGCAACGGGTCTTTAACGACTGGTTTGTGGAGTTTTGCGGAAAGCATGTGATCCCGTTCGCGGGATTCCCATTTGAGCAGCGCCCTGGCGTGGACATGGTGATTGCAGTTGAGCGGCGCGGGCAAGCACGGCTGTGGGCGACCGACGGCAATGCGATTGTTGACAGCGAGCCCTACGTGGCCATCGGTAGCGGCGCGTCAGTCGCCTCGCCGCTGCTAGACCGCCTGTACACATTACCGCTGTTAACCGCGAAACAGTCCGTGATGCTCGCCGGGTATCTGATCGCCTCAGCGAAGGAGACGGAGATCAATTGCGGAAAGGGCATCGATATGGTCTATCTCGGCCCGCAGGGGCTGACTATGATTCCGCGGCACATTACGAGCACGATTGAGGAACTATCGATACGTGCGGCGAATCGTTTAGAGCCGATGTTCTGGCGTCACGTCTGGGGGGCTGGCGACATCGACAATGGAGTGGGTGAAATCTTGAGCGCCTACCGCCAGATTATGGATGACCTTCCGTAGTTCACGCAGCGTTGCTCTCTACCGTCTCCAGTAACGCCACGATATCCGCGACCGTCCACGGCGTTGTCGTGACGCCAGCCGCCATCGCGGGCGTCACGCGCAACGTCTCATGAATCTTCGCGAAGTTGTAATACGTGAAGTGGAGCGCCACGGCCGCCGCGTGCATCTCGGCCTTCTTGGAATGGCCGTTAGTTAAGCGCGTGAAGCGGCGCATGTGCATTCTCATCGTGAGGTTGGCGCGCTCGACGTACGACGTGCTGATGTGCTCAGGGTCCGGATCACCGATGACGGCCTTTTTCGTGCACCCGATGCAGACGGCCGGCGAGTACCGGCCTTCGCCGTCGCCCTGGTAGATCTTGTGGAGCATCCCGAAGTCCACATCGCCCCTGAACGCCTGATCGACGGCGCGCATGTAGATCGTCAGTTGGTCGGTCGTGAGTTGAATACGGCTCGTCATCCGGTTGCGCACGTCGCTCATGATCGCGTGCGCGTTGCTGGCCGTACGCGTCCCGACGAGCCACGAGATCATGATCTTCGTGTCGGCATCAATCGCGGTGAATGTCCACAGGTCGCCCGCGTCATGGTTGCGGTCCAGAATGGACGGATCATGCTCGACCTGCCGGCGCTTCGCGTAGCAGAAGCTCCAGATCTCGTCCGCTTGAACGCGCTGGCTGGTCAGGTTGCGGACGGTCGCGTTATGGTGCGCCTCGCAGACTTGGCCGATGTCTGAGAGAAGCTTGCTGACTGCGCCCTTGGTGACGCCCACGAGGCGAGCCGTCGCCCGGATGCCCATGCCCTCTACCAAGGCCGTCACAATCGCCACCCGCTTGGCCGTCGTCAGTTTGTTCATGAGACAGGCATAGCCTGACCGGTCAAGCATGTCAACCGGATTCTGCTACACTGATTAGGTCATGCTTGAGGTCGAACGTCAGTATTTTGACGAGCACCTGAAGGACCTACTGGCCCAGTATCGTGGCCGTTTCATAGTCATTAAGGGCCAAGAGGTGATCGGCGCTTACGACACGATGGCTGAAGCCCTGAGCGAGGGGGCTCGTCGATTCGGCCTTGATTCATTCCTTGCGCGACGCGTCCAAGAATCGACGCCCGGCGTCTCCTTCCCGGCACTGACGCTGGGGCTCATCAATGCCGAACCTTCACGTCCAGTACGCACTTAGGGTCAAAGACGCAAAAGGCAACCTGGTAGACCTCCCGCCGCAGCAGGCGCTGGCGCAGCGCGGGCCAGTCGTTCAGGTGACAATCTCTCTAGGGACGGCCATGGCCCAAGTCCTTCAGCAGCAAGGAAAACCAATTCCTGCTCCGGTCTCTGGCCTTGCGCTCATCGATACTGGTGCAACTGGCACTTGTATCAACAAGGATCAGGCGGAAGCCATGGGGTTGCCTGTAATCGATGTCGGGAAGATGTCTTCTGCCACCCACGAAGATGAGCCGTCCAACATCCATCCGATCAAGATCGAGTTTGTTGGAGTCCCGATTACGGTCGAGGCCGAGCGTGCGATGTGCGCCAAGCTCACCAAGTTCGGGCTGTTAGCGATTATTGGCCGCGACGTCCTCCAGCACTGCAATCTCGTCTACAACGGCTTCGCTGGAACGATCACCCTGTCTGTCTAGGTCTTCTTCTTCCATCGGGCCGCAGCCGCCCGCTTGGCAATCTCCGCCCGCCTAGACGGGCTCAGGGCCGCCGCTCTAGCCGGGCCGCCCTTCCGGCCCCCGCTAGCCCCGAGCATCCTGGCCATCATTCGGCGCATGGCCAGATTTGGCTCTGGTACATCGCCCGTGGCGCTGTCTACAATGAACTTGGCTAACTGATTCGGATCGGTCGGTCGCTTCTTGCTCATGCGGTCAAGTATCACACGACCCGCCGCATGCATGACCGTATAAGTATCCAGTGGCTATGCAAAACGACCCAGTACCGACCGGGGTCAGACCGGGGTCAGACCAGTGGTCTGACCCTGGTCTGACCCCCTCCGATCGTGGCGATCGCTTTCACCAACGAGTCCAGCTCGCTCGGCTGAATGAACACGTGCGGCGTCACGCGCACGCCGTGCACGCCCGCCGTGGCGCTGTCGATGCCGACCGTCCAGATGCGGTACTTGTCGAGCAGCGTCTTGGCGAGATCGGCCGGCGGCACCCCTTTGATGCCGACGTTGGCGATCGCGCACGAGCGTGCCGGGTCTGCCGGCGTGTTCATGATCACGTTCGGCAACGCCCGCACCTTGCTCGTCCAGTAGTTCTGCAGGTAGCGCAGTCGCGCTTCTTTCCGGCGGGTGCCGATCATCTCGTGGAAGGCGATCGCGTGCTCGATCGCGAGATCCGTGTGCACGGGATGGGTGCCCGTGTGATTCAGCTTCATGATGTCGGCGTCGTCCGTCATCCGCCAGTCGCCGTAGATCGGCCACAGCGCGGGAATCTTCTCGCGCCGAACATAAAGGATGCCGGTGCCGAGCGGACAGCCGAGCCACTTGTGGAGCGACGCGGCGTAGTAGTCGCAGCCGAGGTCCGGGATCTTGAACTCGATGTGCGCAAAGGCGTGCGCGCCGTCCACGAGCACGTCCACGCCTTTCGCATGGGCCATGTCGGCGATCTTGCGCACCGGCAGAATGTGTCCGGTGACGTTGATCATGTGCGAGACCATCAGCAGACGCGTCTTCGGCGTCATGGCCCCCGCGTAGAGCTGAACGATCTCGTCGTCGGACTTCGGGTGCGCCGGCACGCTCACGACCCGGTTGACGATGCCGTGCCGTCTGGCCATCAGCCGGAACTGCGCGAGCATGTGGCCGTAGTCCTGCTCGGCCATCACGGCTTCGTCGCCAGCTTTCCAGTCGTAGCCGGAGATGACGGTGTCGATCGACTCGGTGGTGTTGCGCGTGATGCACAGCTCAGCCGGCGAAACGCCGGCCATCGTCGCGAGCCGGTCGCGGACCCCCGCCTTGTCCGGCACCTGCGTCGTGCGCAAGTAGTACGACCCGTGATAATTGATCTCGCGAACGGTGGCGATGAACGCCTCGAGCACCGGCGTCGCCTGAATGCTGTAGTAGCCGCTCTCGAGATTGATGTAGTCGCGCTTGAGCCGGTACTTCGCGCGAATCGTGCTCCAGAACGCTTCGTCTTCGGCCAGCCGTTCGGCCGGGAGATCGGTGAATCGGGCCCATGCCGTTTCACCGAAGAGCAGGCCGAGCCCTGCGGCGGTGGAGGTGCGGAGGAAGTCGCGCTTGTTCATGGAGTGGCTCAGCGCGCGACGACGCGCGTCACGTCGAGGCGCAGCATCTGTCCGGCGACAGGCGTATCGGCCACGCCCTTGATGATCTGCTGCCGGTCCGGCCGGCCCGGCTCGGCGTTGTCGATCTGGCGATCGTTGCCATCGACGACCCGCACCACGACGGCGGCGCCGCCCGCGACGGGAATCGTCGCTTCAAAGTCTTCCTTGTAGATGGTGTGCCCGACCCTCGGATAGTGATTGAGCCAGTACGTCTGCTTGGGATTCGAGACCTCGATGTGCCAGGCGGACCAGTCGCGCGCCCGAATCGTGCCGCCGACCTTGTAATAAGGATGATCGGCGTACGGCGTCTCACCGCCCTCGATGGTCGTGGGTTCGAAGATCCCTCGAATCTTCAGCGTGACGTCGTAGACGACGCCGCTCCGTCCGCCGAAGGTGAACGGCTTCTCGAGCAGCTGCTTGTGAATGCAGGTGTCGGGTTGAGGCGGATAGTCTGCTGTGCACTGGTCGTGCAGGAAGAGCTCGTGAAAGCCGGCCGCCACCTGCGTGAGATCGGATCCCGGCGTGGTTTGTGTCGCGCCGGAACCGGCCGCGGCCCCGCCCAGGATCGCCAACGCCGCCATGAGCAGAAGCCACGCGGGCGTTGGGCGAAAGGATGGACCTCCGAACGGCAATGGGTTGCTGCGCATCAGTCGGGCTCCTCAGTCCTCAGTCCTCAGTCCTCAGTCCTCAGTCCTCAGTGTGCAGAGGCTGCGCGATCCGACGGTGAGAGTCAAGGAGGGCGCGCGAGAGGCCGATTGACCAATCATGGCGAATCATCGACGTTCCCGGGTCATTCGCTTGGCGACGCTCGCGGGGATTCTCATCACGAGCGCGGGCCTCGCCTGCGGGTGCGGCCGCACCGACGAGGAGGCCGTGCTTCCGTGGGTCAAATATCGCAGCGTGACGGGCCCCGGAGGGAGCGGCATGTGGGCCGGGTCGTCACACACCGAGGTGCTCGTGCGGCGCTGGTGGGGCTGGTCGAAGCTGTTCGACGGCAACGCGGCGCCGGGCCGTCCGGTAGTGCTGAGTCCGACGGCCGTGCTGGTGCCCAGCCATACCGGATCGAGAATCGTGCACAAGTCTGCGTCGGAGATGCCCCTGGCGTGCGGCGATCGCGAGGCGATCGTGACCGTGCCGCCGGGCGGCGGATTCGTCGACTGCGTCAATCATCTTGCCGGACCGGCGCCGGCCATCGCGACCTCGCTGCGCGTGCGTCGTCTCGATCCGGCGGGCAAGGTCGTCGCGAGTCAGGAGTTCACGCTTAGCGAGCCGGGGCGCGTGTTTCTGAGTCCGTCGATCCTGTTCTACGACGAGGCGGGGACGCCGTACCTCGTGACGTTTCGCGATCCGTGGGCGGAGACGGGGCCCGACGGATCGCTGCGGAGTGGGCTGGCGACGCCGGAGCGGCTGCAGAACATTGCGTGCGAAATGACGGCGGTTGGTGCGAACGTGCCCGAGCCGTTCGTGGCGCCGGCGGGCCACAAGGTCGCCGACTGCTCGAGTCCCAACGTGTGGGGCCCGGTGGCGGGCCGCACGCTGCGGGACCCGTGGAAGCCGTAGGGGGTCAGACCGGGGTCGGTAATGGGTCAGTTTGCATGATCCCGCCTGCATATGCGCATAAGCAGACAGGTCAGTTTGGCGCCGACGAAGCCGTAGTGCTCAAGCTTAGCTAAAAGGGGCCGAATCTGTGGACGTGGAGTTCTCCAAGCGGTTAGACATGCCTTTGGACCGTGGGATCAGTTACGCGGTCAAGGTCCTCAGAGACGGCGGGATTGAGACGTTCGAGTCCTGCGAGGGCGGCAATGGTCATGCTTTCCGTGAGCCGACAATCCGTTTCCACGGCGGACGAGAGGCCGGGTTCAAGGCCGTTGCATGCGCATTAGCGAATGGCCTACCGGTGGGCGACCTGAGACGGTACTGGGAGATCATTGATGGCGAGCCTCATGGCCCGCACTGGGAAATGACGTTCACCCCAGTGGACCGTTTGCTCCAGATTCAAGAACAAGCTGAGCAAAGTGGCCTACTCGTGTAAGATTCACGCCGGAGCGACTAGCCCCGGCGTGATTTGTGAGTGTTACTTGCCTTCCGATTTAAGTTCGCGGCAGCGCTTGCAGAGCGGATGACCGCCGGTCCCGTCAACGCGGTTGTACGATTCGATGTTATTGCCTTCCGTACAGCCGTTGTTGTCATGGTGCTTGTCGGTGCCGACGCGTTTTGAGTGAAACGGTGAAACAGTCATAAGGTCTCGGTTCTCCTTTCTCCAAGCGGCGTGAGCCGCCTGGGTATTTCGTTGGCCTGCTAGAACAGGCCAACGATCTCTTTAGTGCAGAGCTTTGCCCCCGACGCAGTTGCAGGTTTGGCCGTTGACAGATCTCTATCGGAGGGCTATCGTATGGATGCTTCGTCCAATCGATAGTCGTTCCGCCGCGCGGCTTCCAGTCTTACGAACTGGGCCGCGCGTTCTGTTTTCAGCGCCTTCACGATCAACCACGTAAAAATAGCGAAGGCGCGCACAGTATACCGCGATCACCCGAGTCTTAGCACTCAGATTCCCTGAGTGCTGACGCTTGGTTCAACAGCGCGACCACTTCCTCCACGCTCCACACATGATCGCTGATGCCAGCTTCCATCGCTGGCGTCACGCGCAGCGTCTGATGCACGCGGCAGAAGTTGTAGAACATGAAGAACAGCGAGACCATCGCCGCATGGTTTTGGGCCTTGCGTGAAAACGCATTGGTCAGCCGCGTGAACCGACGGATCGACATGCGCATCGTCATGTTGGCGCGCTCGACGTAGGACGTGCTGATGTGCTCCGGGTCCGGGTCGCCAATGATCGCCTTCTTCGTGCAGCCGATGCAGACGGCCGGTGAGTAGCGGCCTTCGCCGTCGCCCTGGTAAATCTTGTGGAGCATGCCGAAATCCACATCGCCAGCGAACGCACGATCCACGGCGCGCATGTAAATCGTCAGCTGATCCGTCGTCACCTGAATCCGGTCTGACATCCGCTTGTTGACGTCGCTCATGATCGCGTGCGCGTTCGCTGCCGTGCGCGAGCCGATGAGCCACGAGATCATCAGTTTGGAATCAGCATCAATCGCCGTGAACGTCCAGAGGTCGCCCGCGTCCGGGTTGCGCTGAAGGATGGACGGGTCGTGCTCGACCTGGCGCCGCTTCGCGTGACAAAAACTCCAGATTTCGTCCACCTGCACCCGCTGTGACTTCAGGTTCATGAACGCCTGGTCCTGGTAGTCAGCCACGGCGCCGCCGAGTTCAAGAATCAGCTTCTGGATCGTGTTCTTCGCGACACCCGTAAGGCGGACCGTCGCCCGGATCGAGTTTCCGTCGCAGAGCGCCTTGACCACTGCCACCCGTCGCGCCGTGTCCAGCCGGTTCATATTGACCATTATGCTTACAAGCCTCGGCCATGTCAAGTCATAAATGGTCGCTAAGTCGCCTAACGACATTTTATGACTTGACAGACTACCTCCAGAGGGCTATTCTTGTCCAGTGCGCCGGGTTGCTTTCGCGGACAAGACGCTGGAAGCCCTTGAAAGCGAGGATGATCCGGCCTTTTCAGACGCCGTTATTAGGGCGTTCCGTATCCGGATGCAGTCGATTCGGGCTGCCAGAGACGAACGTGAGTTCTACGCACTCAAGTCGTTGCACTTCGAGAAGTTACAGGGGAACAGGAGCCACCAACACTCGATGCGACTCAACAAACAGTACCGACTGATTCTTGAGTTCCAAGGTGAGGCCGAGGATAAGACCGTCGTGATCGTTGGGATTGAGGACTACCACTAGAGGGAGGGAGGACGAGCATGGCGAACAGAGTTCCGCGAGTGTTTCCTCCCGGCGCATTGCTTGAGGAGGAGTTGGTTGAGCGGGGATGGTCTCAGGTGGACTTCGCTGAGATTCTCGGTCGGCCCGTCAAGATGGTGAATGAAGTGATCGCCGGAAAGCGTGCGATTACTCCAGAGACCGCACAGGGTTTCGCCAAGGCACTCGGAACGAGTGCCGAGTTTTGGTTGAACCTTGAGAACCAGTATCGGTTGTCGCAAACGCCAGCCGTCGACGATGCGGTTGAGCGTCGGGCGGCGATCTACAACATCGCACCGATCAAAGAAATGCAGCGGCGTGGCTGGTTGCCGCTAACGAAGAGCATCAATGAGCTAGACCAAGCGATTTGCGGCTTCTTTGGTGTGGGCAAGACGGCTGATATTGAAGAGTTGGCATGTGCTGCGAAGAAGTCCACATCGTACGCGCAACCGGCAACGCCATCGCAGCGGGCCTGGGTTCGGTACGTGAGGAAGCTGGGACCATCCGTTAATGCGAAGCCCTTTTCTGATCAGCGATGGCGAGACGGCCTTGACCAACTCGGGATGTTGCTCAACTCGCCCGAGGACGTTCGACGTGTGCCTGCCATCCTGGCTGAATCGGGGATTAGGTTAGTCATCGTGGAGCAGCTCGAAGGGAGCAAAACCGATGGCGTGTGTTTATGGCTTGATGAAAAGAGTCCGGTGATTGGATTGACGCTCCGATTTGATCGGATCGACTCATTCTGGTTCGCGCTGATTCATGAGATAGACCACGTGTTCAACCGTGATGGCATGGAGAACCCAATCGTGGACATTGATCTCGTTGGAGATCAGGCCATTCCAACGAAAGACAAACCACCCGAAGAACAGCGGGCCGACGCATTCGCAGCCGATTTCCTGATTGCGGCAAAGGAATTGTCTGGATTCATCGCCCGCGTGTCACCTCTCTATTCAAAAGAGAGAATCAGAGGCTTTGCGGCGCGGCTGAAAGTGCATCCCGGTTTGGTCGTCGGCCAGTTGCAGCATCTCAAAGAGATCAAGTACTCGCATAGCCGAGAGATGCTCGAAAAAGTTCGGACACAGTTGACAGGTTCGGCCTTGACTGACGGTTGGGGCCAGCAGGCGTCGGTGTAACAGCACTGGGGGCAAGTCATGTCGTATTACGAGCAGCTTCGCACAATCGCCAATCAGTACTTCAGCGAGCACGATAGCGCGGTCACGGCCCGAGACATTGCCGCTTGGGCCATTCGGGCCGGCCTTTGGCATGCTCAGCCGGGATCGTTGATTGATCAGTGTGCGGAGGAACTATCTCGGGCGATGCGCGAGGAGTACATCACTGACGCTCAAGGCCGATCCGTTCGCGCGAAACACGCTGCCAGAATCAAAGACAACGGCAAACAGATCACGCTCTGGGCCGATATCCGCACTGCCGGAAAAGAACACATGGCCAGGGCGTTCCAACAGCGTCGTCGCCAGATTCTTGGTGACTGTCGCCAACTCAAGTCCGACGTGGACAGCTATAACGACAACCGGGTACCTGAAAACCCGGTTCAGGTGATTTTCGACTTCAGCTTGGACTTGGCTGAACTGGAAGCGGCTCGTGCGGCAGCACGAAAGCCCGCCGCTTAGTCATCCCCAACGCTTCTTCGCTGCGAGCTTCGCAATAGCCTTCCGGCGCGCTGGGCTGAGCGCCTTCGCCCGGGCCTTGCCGCCCTTTGCCCCGCCCAGCTTCCCCAGGGCGACTGCCGCCGGGTTCTTGCCCGCGTCCTTGTCCGGTAGCGGTTTGCCTTCCCAGGTCTCCCCGATGGCCTGCTCGACCACCCTGAGCGCCGTCCGGGTGAAATCGTGCTCCGTCCCGGCGGCCTTGGGTTTCTTGATGCTTGAGCGTCTTGGCATGCCCAATCATCGCATGGTACGATCCAGGCTCACGCTGTATAGATATTCATGGGCGTTCAAACTGACCCATTACCGACCGGGGTCAGACCGGGGTCAGACCAGGGTCAGACCACTCGGCTGTGTCTACTCCCTGCTGCTTCCGTTGTCGGAGCCCGCATTGCCGTTCAACGCCGCCACCCACTCCTTGAACGCTCTCGGGCCCAGAATCCGATCGTTGGAGCGGATGCGATCCGCCAAGGTCGCGTCGTGATCCTGATCGGCCACAAAGTCCTTGAACCTGGGTTGCAGCGTCGCGTCAGGGGCGTCGCCGAACAGACGCAGGGTCGACGAACTGCCCAAAAACGCCGGCGGCAGTTCAATCCCCGCCGTGGCGCGGTAGCTACTCCAGCGCCACTCTTCAGGCCGATCCGTCAAACCAGCTCGCACTGGGTTCAGCACGACATAGCGCGACAGGGCCAGCAGGTAGGAATCCTGATCGACGATTTGATCCTTGAAACGGCCCTGAAAGACGTGGCCGACGCGTTCATGGCGCCGGTTCCACCACTGCGCGTACACGCTGTTCAGCCGCGCGACGGCTCTGGACAGGTTCGGTTGCGTGGGCTGCAGCGTGAGGTGATAGTGGTTCGGCATCACGCAGTAGTTCCAACACTGGACGCCGTGCGCCTCGACCGTCTCGCCGAGCAGATAGACAAACTCGCGATAGTCCGACTCGTCGAGGAAGATGCACATCCGTCCGTTGCCACGGGACATCACATGTCGAATGAGGTTGGGGGCTTGGTAGCGGGGAGTTCTGGCCATGCGGCCCTGTAATTCACGAGTCGGGCCGTTCGCCGGTCGCACGAATTGCGCCCAGATCCCGCGCTGGCTGCAATAACTGCAACGATCGAGCAGGATGAGACATCGCAGTATTTGCGATGTCACGAGTTTGGCGATGGTCTGACCCTGGTCTGACCCTGGTCTGACCCCCGCCCTTACATCTCGCCGACGAGGCGGTCGAACTTCGCGCGATCAACGATGCGCACCGTGTGTCGATCGGGCAGCGCAATGATCCGCCGGCGCCTGAGCTCGCTGAACGCGCGGCCCGTCGCTTCCTGCGTGATGCCGAGATAGTTCGCCATGTCGGAGTGGCTCATCGGCGTGGCGATCGTCTTGCTCCCGTTCCCGTCGGCGCCCCGCCGGTCCAGCATGCTGATGAACGTCGCTATCTTGACCACGGTATCGCCGCGCGTCATGGCGATCTTCTGACGCTGCGCCTCCCGGTACTCGTGCGCCGCTTTGGCGAGAAAGTGAAACTGCAGCCGGGCATCGTTCAAGAGCGCCGGCTGGAGCGTGTCGACCGGAATGCGGAACAGCCGGACGGGCGTCACGGCTTGTCCGCTGTAGATGTACTTGCCCTGCTCGGCGAGGCCGAAGATGTCCTCGGGAAACCAGAACGCGTAGATCTGCCGCAATCCGCGGCGCAGATCGCGGAAGACTTTTACGACGCCCTCCGCCCCGATGTAGACCCAACCCGCCGTCGTGCCCTCGCGATAAATCACGGTGCGCGCCGGCAAGTCCAACTGCGTCGCGAGCGCGGCCAGCTGCCGGCGTTGCGCTTTCGTCCAGGGCTCGGGCGCGCCGGGCACGCCTGACGGATCCGTCCGCAGCGAGGGCAACTGCTCCACGCGATCGAAGTCTGCAAGATTACCGCCACGGCGCACGACGACGCGCGGCGCGGCCATGATGCCGCCATGATCATGATGCGCGCGCCGGTCCGTTCGGCTCCGCGACATCTCGTGGCGCCGAGGCGCGTTCCCCAGGAACGTTGGGGGTCAGACCGGGGTCAGACCGGGGTCAGACCAGTGGTCTGACCCTGGTCTGACCCCGGTCTGACCCCGTCGCGTCTTGGTCCTCGTTGTGCCCGATAATGGGGCTCCCCCAAGGACAACGCGCGTGAAGACAAGGCTCGCCGTGCTGTCGATCCTGCTCGCTGCCGTCACCGCACCGGCGGGGCAGGGCCTGTCCGGCACGGTGACCGGCACCGTCAAAGACACCGAGGGCCGCGCGCTGTCGGGCGCGGCCGTGTCGCTCATCAGCGAAGCGCGCGCAACGCTCGTCGCGCGCGCCCTCACCAACACTGCCGGCGATTTCGTCCTGCCCAATGTCACGCCCGACGTCTACACGATTCGCGTGGAGATGGAGTCCTTCAGAACGCTGAGGCGCGTGGGACTGGCGGTCGGTCCGGGATCGCGGCTGGCCCTCGGGACGCTGACGATTGGCGCCGGCGCACCCGCGGAAACGGTCGTCGTGAAAGGCGAGGTGCCGGCGGTGCAGGCCGCGAGCGGCGAGAAGTCATTCACGATCCCGCCAGACTGGGTCGCCACGCTCCCGCTCGCAGGCCGGCGCTACGGCGCGCTCCTCGGTCTCGTGCCCGGCGTCGTCATTCCGGTGGCGAGCGGCGCGTCCGCGGCCGCGGCGACGACTCGGCTCGGCGGCGGTGGCGAGAGCCACTTCATGTTCGACGGCGCGGGCGCGATGGCGTCCACCGACGAACGCGCGGTCACACGCATCGGCATCGAGGCCATTCAGGAAATCGCCGTCGCCGCCTCGGCCTATCAGGCCGAGTACGGACGATCGAGCGGACTGCAGGTGAGCGCGGCGATCAAGAGCGGGACGAATCGATTCCTGGGCTCGGCGTACGACGTCGAGCGCAAGTCGCGGTGGAACGCCAACTCGCGGACCAACATCTTGAACGGCGCCCCGAAGTCGTTCCAGGACGAACGCGACTGGGGATACTCCGTCGGCGGGCCCGTCGGCAAGGCGGGCGGATCGAACCGGCTCTTCTTTTTTTTCACGCAGGAATTCCAGCCGCGATCCGGCGGCGGCGAGGTGGTCCGCTACCGGGTCCCGACCCTGTTGGAACGGCAGGGCGATTTCTCCGCGACGACCGACAACCTCGGACAACCGTACCGGTTCATGAGGGACGTGACGAAGCCGGGCAATTGCAACGCGAACAACAGCGCGGGATGTTTCAACGCGGATGGCGTCGTCGGCCGGATTCCCGCCGATCGGCTGTACGCGCCCGGCGTCGCGATTCTGAACTGGTATCCGCAGCCGAACATCGCGGACGTGCCGATTGGCCAGGCGTACAACTACGAGACCACGATTCCGCAGACCGCGCTCCTCGGATATCAGTCCGTCGTTCGCGTGGACTATCAGCCGCGGCAGAACTTGCGCGGCAGCTTCAAATTGTTCGAGTACGAGCAGCCGGGCGCCACGGTGCCGGGCACGCTGCCGGGCTGGAACGACACGCGCGCGGACAACTACGGCGTGCGGCTGCCGTCGGCGAGCGTGCATTGGACGCTGAACGAGACGACGTTCGTGGAAGGCGTGTGGGGCGAGAGCCGTCACCATCAGGAAGGGTGTGCGGCCTCCGCGTCGGGCCCGTCGCTGTGCCGGATCGGCTTGCCGGTGAATCCGATTGCGAATCGCGTCACGGCGGGCTTTGGCGCGCTGCCGTACCTCTTTCCGGACGCGACGCTGCTCGACCCCGGCACGCACGCGTATCAGCGGCTGACCCACTCGACGCCGCCCATCTGGGACGGTGCGCGGGTGCAGGCGGCGCCGTCATTCACGTGGGGCGGCCGCGTGGCGAACTCGCCGCCGAACAACATCGGCGCGTTCGGCGGCCTTCTCTTGGACGCGCGCGTGTCGAGCCTCAACGTCAGCGTGACGAGGGTGCTGGGCCGCCATACGGGCAAGGCGGGCTACTACTTCTTCCGGAGTCATCAGGGGCGCGGGGCGGGGACATTCCTGGGGCAGATCAGCTTCCAGAACGACGGCAACAATCCATTCGACACGACCTTCCCGTTCGCGAACGCCGCCATCGGGGTCTTCAATTCCTATCAGCAGACGTCGCGCTGGGGCGAGGGCGCGTTCACGGCCACGAATCACGAGGTCTATCTGCAGGACACGTGGAAGGCGCGATCCAATCTCACGATCGACTACGGCCTGCGCCTGGTGCACCAGGTGCCGGAGCACGACGCGCTGCTGAAGGCATCGAACTTTTTTCCGGAGCGATGGGATCCGGCACAGGCGCCCGCGCTTTACATCGCGGCGTGCGCGAATGGCGCGCCAACATGCGCCGCAGGTCAGCGTCGCCCGCGCGATCCGTTGACCGGACAGCTCCTGCCGGCGAACACCGGATTCGCGGTAGGAACGCTCGTGCCGGCGAGCGGCACGGCCGGCAATGGTGTCGTGATTCCGGGGCAGGACATCGCAGACACGAACGGCCGGTATCCCGCGCTGGCCGTCGCGCCGCGCGCGAGCCTGGCGTGGAAGGTCGTCGGCACTCCGCAGTTGGTCATCCGCGGCGGTGGCGGGCTCTACTTCGATCGGCCGCAAGCGCCAAGTCTTTCGGGCGCCGCCAACAATCCGCCGTTCACGCGCAGCGTGACGGTCCGGTTCGGACAGCTCCAGACGCTCGGATCGACGGGCGTCACGATCGAGGCGGCGCCGGCCCTCACCGCCGTCCAGTACGACAGGCCCGTGCCGGCGTCCACACAGTGGAATGCCGGCGTGCAGGTAGCCCTGCCGATGGGTGCCGTGTTCGACATCTCGTACACGGGGCAGCACAGCTTCAACACGCCGATGGCCGTGGACCTGAATCGCATCGACCCGGGCATGGCCTATCAACCGGAACATGCCGACCCGACGCAAGCGGTGAAGACGCCGGGCAACTCGTACGTCGCGGTGGCGCCTGATCTCGTCCGCTTCTACCGCGGTTACTCGTCGATCGTTCAGCAGCAGTCGATCGGCTGGCGCACGTACCATTCGATTCAGGTCACGCTCACGCGCCGGCTGCGCAACGGGATCTCGTTCGGCGTCAACGAGACCATTCAGCTGTCCGACCATCAGCGGGTGCCGCCGCGCCTGCAACACAACGCCGACGGCACGGTGACGGTGCGCGACGATCAGCGGGTGGCGCAGAGCCTGTTCCAGGACAACCACCCCCAACCGCAAATCATTCACGCGATGTTCACGTGGGACCTTCCGGACCTCACACGCACGGGGCTGATCGGCCGGTCGTTGGGTCCGATCGTCAACGACTGGACCCTGGCCGGCGTCTGGAACGGACAGTCGGGCGCCGCGTATGCGGTTGGCTTCAGCTACACGACCGGCGGCGGCAACATCAACCTGACGGGCTCGCCCGATTACGCGGCGCGCGCGGTGCTCGTGGCCGCGCCGGGGTCGGGCTGCAACAAGGATCCGCTGGGTCAGTTCGACGCCTCGGCGTACGAAGGTCCGACGCCGGGCAGCGTCGGGCTGGAGTCGTCCGACGGATATCTCCGCGGATGTTTCGTCAGCTCGATGGACTTCTCGCTCGCGCGCACGTTCGGGCTCGGCCGCGGCCGATCGATACAGCTCCGCGCCGATGTGTTCAACGCCTTCAATCAGGCGGCGATCACCAATCGCAATACGACGATGCAGCTGCCGAATCCCATCGCGCCCACCGAGATCATCAATCTGCCGCACGACGGCAACGGTCAGCTGGTCGTGGCGCGCAGCCTCCCGCGTAGCGCCGGGTTCGCGGTCGCGACCGACTATCAGGCGCCGCGGACGATGCAGCTGCAAGTGCGGTTTCTGTTTTGACCGCATTCCTCCTCGCCGCGTTGCTCGTCGCCCAGCAACGGCCGCCCGACCCGCAGGCGTCCGTGCTGCGAGGACTGATCTCGGCCACGGAAAGCTCCACGCCGATCAAGGATGCGCGCGTCACCCTGACGGACCTCGATCGATCGGTGAAGACGACTGCGGAGGGGCGCTTCGAGTTCCGCGACCTCGTGCCCGGGCGCTACACGGTGACCGTGTCGATGATCGGCTACATCTTCGTGCGGCGTCGCGTGGACGTGCCGTTCAACGCGGTCGTGGACATCACGATTCTGCTCTCGGAGGGCACGGGGACGTATCTGGAAACAGTGACCGTCAGCGGCGACACGCGGCCGCCGCCGGCGGTCGGCGTGTCGTCGCAGGGTGAGCTCGGATCGGCCGGGTTCCAGGATCTACGCGGTGTGGCGGCCGACGATCCGATGCGCGCGATGCAGGCGCTGCCGGGCGTCGCGACCGGCGATGACTTTCAGGCGCAGTTCTCGGTACGTGGATCCGCCTTCCGGCACGTGGGCATCGTGACCGACGGCCTCGCGACGCAGCTCCTCATGCATCAGGTGCGCGGCGCCGGCGACACCGGCTCGGTCGCCATGCTCAATTCCGACATCGTGGCGCGCGGCACGCTGCTCTCCGGGCCCCACCCGCTGCGGCACGGCGACTGGATTGGCGCCACCCTCGAGTTCGACTTGCGCGAGGGATCGCGGGACCGCGCCGCGGTGCGCGCCGCCGTCAGTGGCACCGCCGCGTCCTTCGTGGTCGAGAGCCCCCTGGGCATCGCCAAGCGTGGCTCGTGGCTGCTCTCGATTCGCAAGAGCTACATCGACTGGCTCGTCCGCAAGATCGAGCCATCCGTCGAGAACACGCTCGGCTTCTCGGATCTGCAGAGCAAATGGGTCTACGACCTCACCAGCCGCCAGCAACTGCAGGTCCTGCTCCTCGCCGGCACGGCCCGCTTTCAGCAGCTCACGACGACCACCGCCAATGGTCTCTTCGAGGCGAGGTCACGCAGCGGCGCGTTGTCGGTCGGATGGCGGTACACGCGCCCTTCATTAGTACTGACGCAGAGCGTCTCGGCCCTCGCGACCACCTTTCGCGATCGTGGCCGGCGCGGGCAGGACCTGAGCCGTGGCGACTCGCGCAGCCTGCTGTGGCGCGGGGACGTGATCAAGCCGCTGGGATCGTTGTGGACGTTCGAAGGCGGGGCTCGCACGGAATCGGAGCGGGTGAGTCAGGGGTACCACCGCTTCGCGACCGTCGGCAACAGAACCGTGGCCACCGACGAGCAGGGCATGCTCGCGTCCAACACCCTTGCGAGCGGCTGGGGTCAAATCGCGCGCCGCACGACGTCGAGTGGGCTCGTGGCCGGCGTCCGCGCGTCGAATGCGTCGGCCGGATCGTGGACGGCCGTGTCACCGTGGCTGCTCGGTGAGCGCACCGTGCGCGGGGTGACGTTTCGAGCCGGCGTGAGCGGCGCGTCGCAGTTTCCGGAGCTCGTGTTCGTCGAGATGAATCCGCCGGGGACCATCGCACCCGAGCGCGCGCGGTCGGTCGACGCCGGCGTCGAGCAGCGGCTGGGCAAGACGATGCGCTGGGGCGTCGTGGGCTTCGCGCGGAACGAATCGCAGATCCTCCGGCGTATCGGCGAAGACCGTCTGGTCGACGGGGTCCACGTGCCGTCGTCGACGTTCCCCGCGTTCGCCTCCTCGCTCGACGGCACCTCGCGCGGCGTGGACCTCCTCGTCGAGCGGCGCGCGCCGAACGGGCCGAGCGGGTGGGTGGGCTACACGTTCTCGCGCACGCGATACCACGACACGCAGACCGGCGAGCGCTTCGACGGCGACCACGATCAGCGCCACACGTTGAATGCGTTCGTGCGGCAGCGCGTGTCGTACCGGTTCACCGTGAGTGCCAAGCTGCGCGTCGGCAGCAATTTTCCGCTCGTCGGCTACTTCGCCGGTAACGCGCGCGGGCTCACGCTGTCGGACGTGCGGAACCAGGTGCGGTTGCCGACCTACCTCCGGCTGGACCTTCAGGCCAACCGGACGTTCACCTTCAAGACGAAGCGGCTCACGCTGTTCATCGAGGTGATGAACGTGACCAACCGCCGCAATCTCGCGCAGGCCGACGGCACGATCTCGAGCAACCTCACGGCGTCGCGGTTTGCCGATCAGGTGATTCCGCGTCTGCCGTCGGTGGGGATGCTCATTGAGTTTTAGTAAGCCAAAGCCAAAAGCCAAAAGCCAAAAGCTAGAACGCTATTTCCCGCGCCGCTGTGCGATTTGCTTTCGCACGGCCGCCAGCTCGACGTCGAGGTTCACCAGCTCGAGCTCCAGCGTCAGGACCGGTATTTCCGCTGCCATGGTCTCCATGAGGGCCGCCGTGCCGACCTCGACCTTGCCTTTGATGCGGTCCAGCGTGCGCTTCGCGATCTCCAGCTTCGGCAGAACCGTCTTCCGACGCTGGTCGGCCACGGCCATCGACACCAGCATCAGCACCGCCACACCGGCCGCGGCCTTCCAGGAGAACTGGGGCAGGGAAGTGACTGACGAGGGTATTGCGCGCGACCCGAATGGGCCAGGCGAGCGGTTCTTGGGGAACGCCCTGGGCCGGCCACGCACCCAGCGCACGCATCCACGTGTCCTGCACCAGGTCTTCGGCGAGGCCGGCGTCGCCGCCGACCCGGCGCGAGACGTAGGCATACAGCGGACGAATGGTCTGCCGGTACGTCTGGATGAGGTCGTCTTCAGACCACTGCCGCGCCACACCTGTATTGACGCGCAGGACGGGCCTCACCCCACGGTTTTTTCACGCGGAGACGCGGAGGGGGTCACGCGGAGGCGCGGAGCAGGTCATGGCTTGAGCCGCGGAGCCAGCGGATTCTTCCGGCCGGTCAGCCCCCTCGCCTCCGCGGCTCCGCGTGAAATCTGGACTACCTCGTACGAATCCTCGTCGCCTGGACGAAGCCGACCCGTTCGAGGCCGATCACCTCGACCGATTCACCGTTCCGCAGCACGGCGGACGTCTTGCCGTCGTCGAAGATTGTGGTTTCGTCGCCGCGGACGAGCTTGCCCTGCACCACGAACTGGAACGTGCGTCCTGAGAACGACACGTCCACGATCGTCCCTCGCAGCAGGACCGTGTCGGCCGAGCCGAGATCTTCCAGCTGCACGACCTTCGCCAGTACGGCCGACGATTGTGCCGGCACGCTGGTGACGCGCACACCGAGCCCGACGAACAGATCGAAGAAGCTGGCGGGCTTGCCGTCGCTCCGGAGGAACTGCGTGAACGGATCGGTGAGGATGGTCTGGCCGCGCACGACGAACGAGCGGTTCGTGGTCTGCACGCTCGCGACGAACCCGGCCATCTCCGTCGCTCCCTGGCTGCGTCGAGTGGCGGAATCCAGCACGAATCCGCCGGGGCCGTTTTGCGCGAACACCAGCACGATGTGATCCGCGAAGTTCACGACGCCAATCGGCACCTGGATGTCCAGTCCCGAGCCCCGCACGCGCAGCGTGACGTTCGCGTTGGTGGGGATGTTGTTCAGCGTGAAGAAGCTGTTGACGTCAACCGTGGCCTCTGAATCTATGCCGACAGCTCGGACGGAGATGCCGGCAGCCGTGCCGCCGCTCACGATGATCGTTCCGGACACGGTGGTCGTTCCGAAACTCGGGGTCGTCAGCGCTTGCGGCCGTGACTGTTGGTCGCAGCCGGCCGCGGCGGCGGCGGCGAGCAGCACGACGGAGAGAGCGAGCGGCGCGGACAGGCAACGGTGATGCATGGGATGCCTCCGCGAGGAACACTAGCACCAGCCTGCAAGTCGCAAACCACGGAGAATCCCGTATTCTGTGGACGGTTCGCCCCCGACATGTTGCACGCGTTGCCCACTTGGAAGCGCCGCACGGCCAGCACGCTGGATACGATCGCCATCTTCCTGGTCCTCACGGCGCCCTACATCTACGTGAGCGGCGGCGTCGATGCGTTCGTCCGGGGCGTCCACCTCAGCGCCACGTCACCGGCGCGTTCCCTCCTGTTGGCGGTCGCGGTCCTGATCCTGCGACACCTCATCGTGTGGCGTCCGTCCTTCATCCAGACAGCCGGAACCTGGTGGCGGGCGTGGCGGGCGAGGGCGCGGCGGCACCCGCGCCGCTTCGATCTCGCGGCGCTCGGCCTGTGGCTCGTCGTCTTCGGCTTCGACATGGGCGGCGGTGTCGAGGCCGTCCACGTCCGGACGACGCTCGCGTGTGTCGCGGCCTTGCTCGTGGCGTTTCGTGTCGATGTGTCGCGCTCGGCTGAGCCCGTTGAGAGGGTCGCGGGGCGAATGCCCGTCTTCGACTGGCCGACGTCACGTGAGTGGATCTGGGCGACGTTGCTGTTCGTCGCCGCCACGGGGTTCATGCTGCACGAGCAGGTGGTGGCGTACACGAAGATTCCAGACGCCGGCGACCCGCTGCTGTCGATGTGGCGGATGGCGTGGGTGGCCCATCAGCTGCCCTTGGATCCCCGGCACCTGTTCGACGCGAACGTCTTTCATCCTGACGTTCGCACGCTGGCGTATTCGGATTCGATGCTGGTGCCGGCGCTGCTCGGCGCGCCCTTCATCTGGCTCGGCGCACCGCTCGTGGTGGTCTACACGTCGCTCTTCCTGGGCTCGTACGTCGCCTGCGGTCTGTCGATGTTCGCGCTCGTGCGCGCCGTCACGCGTGACACCGGCGCCGCACTGGTGGCCGGACTCGTGTTCGGCTTCGACATCTTCAAGATCGCCCACTATTCCCACCTCGAGCTGCAGTTCACGTTCTGGATGCCGCTCGCGCTGCTGGCGCTGCTGAGGACGCTCACGGCCGGACGGCTCCGCGACGGCGTGATGACGGGCGTGTTTATCGCCCTGCAAACGCTGTCGTCGCTGTACTACGGTGTGTTCTTCGCGGTGTCGCTCGGCGCGGTGGCGATCGGCTGGCTGTGGTTCGTCGGCCGAGTGGAGTGGCGCGCCGTGCGGTCACTCGCCGCCGGCGCGCTGATTGCCGTCGTCGTCGCGGCGCTCGTCACGATGCCGTATCGGGCGAATCGCGCGACGGTCGGCGAACGATCGCGGCGTGAGCTCGCCCGGTTCAGCGCGGAGGGCCGGAACTACCTGACGGCGCCCCCGCGCAGCGCCATGTACCATCGGCTGGCGGACCCAGCGGCCGAGGAGCGAGACCTATTCACCGGCACGACGCCGGTCGTGTTCGCTGCCGCGGCGATGCTCTCGCCGGTCTCGCCGGTGGCCGGACCGATGTTTCTGGGACTTCTCGCCAGCGTTGACGGATCGCTCGGCGTGAACGGGAGCGTCTACCGCGCGATCGACACGCTGCGATTCCGGGGATTCCGTGCGCCCGCACGGTTCCGCGCGGTGGTCGGCGTGTACCTGGCCCTCCTGGCTGGCCTTGGGATCGCGGGCATCACTCGCCGCATCCGGTCGGTGCCGGCCAGGCGCGCGGCGCTCGTCGCGATGGGCGTGCTCGTGTTGATCGACCTGCGGCCGCGGCTGTCGCTCGAGCCATTCACATGGTCGCCGTCCGAAATCTACGCACGCATTCCGGATCCGAAGGCGGTGATCACCGAGCTGCCGATGTCGGAAGACGCGTGGGCGCGCGACTTCGCCTACATGTATTTCTCGACGTTTCACTGGCATCCCATGGTGAACGGTGCCAGCGGGTTCTACCCCGCGCGCTACGAGCGGCTCAGGGAAGAGGCGGCGCGCTTTCCCTCCCACGCGTCGCTCGACGTGTTCAAGGCACTCGGCACCGAGTACTTCGTTCTGCACCAGGGGTACTACGGCAACCAGTACGCGGCGGTCGTTGCGGCGGCGGATGGGCAGCCCCGCTTGCAGTTCGTGGCCAGCGCGCCGTCGAGTGACGGCGAGACGCGGCTGTACCGGTTGGTGAGATAGACGCAAAAAAGGAAAAAGGAAAAAGGAAGAAGGAAAAAGGAAAGGGCCGCGCGGCACGATGCCGCGCGGCCCTGTGTGTGAGAGAGATGAGACGGCTTACCAGTTGATGCGGAACATCAGCTGTCCCAGACGGCCACCCGGATCGTACGTGTTGTCCGTGTCCTGGTAGATGGTGGTGGTCTGGAAGATCGTCGCGCCGTTGCCCGGATTCGCCGCGGCGGTGAAGTTGATGTTGTCGAAGAGGTTGAGCACTTCGATCGCCACTTCGAAACTCGACCGGCCCTTGAGCGGGATGCGCTTGGAGAGGCCGACGTCCGTGCGGATGAACCACGGCGCGCGCACGATCACCGTGCGCGGCGCGCAGTCGCCCGCCTTCACCTGGATGCAGCCGTCGTAGTTGGCCGGTGCAAAGTACTTGCCCGTCGGCGGTCCGAATCCGGCCGCCGTGCTGTACCCGTCGGGGCTCGACGAGCTCGTGCTGAACGCCCGTTGGGTGTTGAGGATCACGTCGTCCGGCAGCATGAACACGGTTTCGAGCCCGTTGTTGATCGCCGGGTCCTTGACGCGCCGGAACTCGAACATCCCCTGCAGTTCGTCGTGCGTCATGCCGACGACGCGCACGTTGCCGAGGTTGAACGTCCGGGCCTGGAAGCGGCCGACGCCCTTGAAGGACCAGCCACCCATGACGCCATCCATCCACGCGTTCCAGTTCGTTCCGAAGCGCTTGCCGCGGCCGAACGGCATCTCATAGTCCCACTGCGTCTTGATCGCGTGCCGGACGTTGCCCTGCGGCACCATCGCGCGCCCGAAGGCAAACCCGTCGAACACGGATCCCGCTTCATGCGCGAACTGGTAGCTGCCCGAGGCCGAGAGACCTCTCGACAGCCGCCGGCGAACTTCGACCTGCATTGCGTGGTAATCGCTGAAGGCCCCGCTGTCCGTGACGCTGTTGCCGCTCACGGCCGGGTTGACGACGAAGTAGTTCGCCGGCAGACCTGCCGCGATCGCGTTCGCGCGCTGCGTGGTCGATCCGTCGAGGTCCGAGGCCGCGTTAGTCGGGCTCGGGTTGACGAACACCAGGTCGTTCGTGAACGTCGTGCTCGTCCAGATCGTGCTGGTGTAGGCGGTGGAATCGAGTGGGTTGCCGGTATTGCCGATCAGATAGGCGTAGTAGACCGGCAGCGGGCTCGTGCCCGACCCGGGGCCGAAGTAGGCGAAGCTGCCGCCGCGCTGACCAGCGTTGAGCGCCGCGAAATCATTGTTCGCCCTCAAGTTGGCCACGGCCAGCTTGAACTCGTTCATGAAGCCGTTCTCGGTGAGGTCGCGCGTGTTGTAGTTGAGCGCCGACCACTGGTCGACGCCACGCGTGCCCACGTACCGAACTTCGACGGCCATGTCGCGCGAGACGGCGCGCTGCAGGCCAATCGTCCACGACCGGGCGCTCGCAATCTCGATGTCCGGGGCGAACGCGTTCAGGCTGCTCTGCCGAGTCGCCTGGATCGCGATCGGGTAGGACACCGTGGCCGGGGCCGTTGCGGGATAGAGCCGATCCTTGTGGCTGTAGAGGAGCGGATACGTTTCGGTCCCGTTCACGAGGTTGCCGTTGTTGACGCTGCGCGTCGTGGTCAACGTGCTGCCCGGGTTGCCGCCGTAGAGGCCGGTGAACACGCCGATTCCCTGGCGCTCGAAGGAGATCGAGAAGCCGCCGCGCAAGGTCGCCTGCTCGGGATCACCGAGGATCTTGCGCAGGAAGCCGGTCTGGACGTTCGGCCGCCACGCCACGCTCACGCTCGGCGCCACGTTGTTGTAGTCCGTGTTGTAGCCCTTCGTGGCCTTCTCCAGGCGGATGTACTCGGGCACGAGACTCGTGTTGGCGTGCCCGAAGAAATCGCACTTGTTGAACGCGGTCGTCCCCGCGCCGAGGCCTGACTGGCCGCACATTGACGCGAAGTTGACCGCCGACATCGTGTCGTTGACCGAGACGAACGGCAACTGCAGGTCGTACCGCACGCCGCCGGTGAGCGTGAGGTTCGGCTTCCAGCGCCACGAATCCTGGGCGAAGCCCGAGATGAGGTCGACGTGACCCTCGCGGCGCCGCGGCCCCTGCGGCACGTAATTGCCGGTCACCGGATCCAGAGCCACCTGGCCGCTGATCTGGGAGACGCGTCCCGTCAACTGCGCATAGTGGGCGCGCGCGTTGGTCAAGTCGTTGCCCGAGGCGCCTGGGAAGTTGGTCGTGTTGAAGATGCCGCTCACCGGATCACAGAGCACTCCGCCGGCGCACGTGCTGGTGACCAGTCCGAGGCTCACCTGCGGCACGATCTGCTGATCGTTGACCCAGGCGCCCGACCGCAGGAACGATCCGCCGAAGTTCAGGCCGTGGTTGCCCTTCTGCCAGCTCAGGCTGTTCTCGACGTTGTAGGTCGGCGCCGCTCGCCAGCTCGCGGTGCGGCTCTGCCACCAATCGGTCGATAGCGGGATGTCGAGTGCGTAGCCGCCCAGGTCGGCGAACGCTGATGGGCTCATGCTCGGGTCCGTCGGCTGACCGAACCGCGATCCGGCGCCGCCGACGGCCGTCAGGCCGCCGCGCAGCTCGTTGACCAGGTTCGACGACAACGTCGATCGCAATGTCATCGAGTAGAGCGGGCGTGTGGACTGGAACTTCGTGTACTGCGGCGCGCCCGGGAAGCGCGGCTCGTCGTCGTTCAGGTAGTCCGGATCGCGCTGGACGAAGATCGACGAGGCCGAACCCGACAGACGATGCTTGACCGTGAGGTTGAAGTCCACGCGGCCCGTCGGCTGGCGCTCGAGCAGCGTCGCGGGGCTTTGGTAGACGAACGTCCTCGTGATCAGGTCGCGCGGGTTGATCACCCCCGTGCCGTCGGTCGAGCTGTTGATCAGGTTGAGCACGCGCATCACATCGGGATCGACGGGCGACGGGAAGCCTGCCGCATTGGCGATGGCCAGCACGTTCCTCGTCGTGGGCGCCGTGGCCGACCCGTAGATGAACGTGCCGTCGAACGTCGCGGGGTTCATGATCGTGCGCGACTTCGTGAAGTTGTTCGGGAAGCGGAGCTCTTCGTAGTGGAAGAAGAAGAACGCCTTGCCGCTGCCGTCGTAGAGGCCCGGGAGCTTGATGGGCCCGCCGTAGCGCGCGCCGTACTGATCGAGCTTCGTGTCATTTCGCGGCAGACCGTTGCGCTTGTTGGTCCAGTTGTTGCTGTTGAGCTCAGGGCGGCGGAAGTACTCGTAGGCGCTGCCCTGGTACTGGTTCGTGCCCGAGCGCGTGGTGAACGCGATCGTCACGCCGCCGCTGCCGCCCAGGTTGGCGCCGCCCACGGCGGTCGTCACCGTGACGGACTCCACGGCGTCCTGCCGCGGATAGACCGACGCGAAGAAGCCGTCGGTCGATTTGTTGAAGTTGTCCTGGTTGCTCACGCCGTCGAGCGTGATGTTGAGCATCGACTCGGGCAAGCCGTTGACCGTGGAGTTGCGGTTCACGGTGGCTGTGTTCACGCCCGGCAGGAACGTCACCGCGTTCAGCGCGTTGCGCGACGCGGTCGGCATCCGGTTGAGCTGATCCGCGTTGAGCGTCGAGGACACCGTCGCCGTCTGTGTGTTGATCAACTCGGTCGAGCTCTTGACCTCGACGATTTCCGAGATCTGTCCGAGCTCGAGCTTGACGTTGACCGCCGCCGGGCTGTTCGACACGACGCGCACGTTCTCGACGTTGACCGTCTTGAACCCCTGCAAGGTAATCGTGACCTTGTAGGTGCCCGCCGAGAGCGCCGGAATCGAAAACGCACCCTGCGCGTTGGTCACCGTCGTGTATTTCACGCTCGAGGCGTCGGTGGCCACCACCGTCGCGCCGGGAATCACGCCCCCCGAGCTGTCCGTCACATTGCCTGTAATCGATGACGCGCCCGATTGCGCGTACGCCGGGGAAACGACCGCGGCGACGATCAACATGGCCGCAATCAGCCACTGCCTGCACCACTTCATACGTCCTCCATGTGCGTGACCGTCCTCAATCGGACACACCTAACCACTGGGAGATCGGCGGACGTTGCACTTGGCGCTCAGAAATCGCCACGCCTCGAGCGCATGAGAAACCGCCATCGACCAGTAGTGCAAATTGGCGTCCCACTCGGCGCACGAATGACCGTGATGACGTACGGTGGGATTGCGCGCAGAAACGACACGTGACCGATTCGGATCAGTGGCGAGAATTCAAGGAGTCGGAGCGGAGACTACGAACATCCGTTGCGAGTGTCGGCGAATCACACAATTGGCGCGCCGCACGGCTGGTCATCGAGTGTGCTGAACCGAACGCCACGCATCAACGACGAAATCTGCGCGCATGTGTGTGCGTCCGAAATGATGCACATCTGACTGTCCGAAACAGATCAGATCGAGATGACTGGTGCATCCGCGACGACTCGTGTGAGACTGGCGCGAAGGATTCCGTTCATGATGATTCGCAACGTCCTCGTCATCCTCAGCCTCATTCTCATTGCCGCGGTCGTCGGCGCGATCCGCGTGCACGCGTTCGATCCCACGTGGCCGCAGTGGCGCGGCAACGGACTCGGTGTCTCCGCCGATGCCGCGCTGCCGACGTCGTGGAGCGGCACGGATCGCATCGCGTGGAAGACCGCGATTCCCGGCCGCGCCTTCTCGTCCACGATCGTCTGGCGCGACCGCGTGTTTCTGACCACCGCGCTCGAAGGCGCGGTGATCCCGAATCACCAGCCGCTGAAGCACTTCATCGAAGGCAAGGAGTGGAGAAGTCCGGACGCCGTCGCCGGAGACCGCCGGCACACGTTTCAAGTGCTGTCGCTCGACGCCGCGAGCGGCCGGATTCTGTGGACCCGCACGTCGTACGAAGGGCCAGTGCACGACGATCGTCATCGCCGAGGCTCGTACGCCGCGCCGACACCGGTGACGGACGGCGCGCGCGTCTACGCGTACTTCGGCAGCGAAGGCATCTACGCGTATCGCATGGACGGCACGCTCGCGTGGAAGGCGATGCCGGGCAAAGTCGCCGGCCTGAGCGTCGGGGTGAGCACGTCGCCCGTGCTGTTCAGGAATCTCGTGATCGTCCAGGCCGACGAGGATAGCGGCGATTCGTCGTTCCTCGCCGCGCTGGATACCGCGACCGGCCGAGAGGTGTGGCGGGTCAAGCGCACGAAGATGTCGCTCAGTTGGGCGACGCCGATTCTGGCCACCACATCCGCCGGGACGCAGCTCGTGACAACGACGACGGAGTGGATCATCTCGTACGATCCGGCCACCGGGCGCGAGCTCTGGCGTGAGAAGGGGCTCGACAGCAACGCCGTGCCGTCGCCCGTCATCGCCGGCAGCCTCGTGATCGTGGCGACGGGAAGCCCGATCAAGAAAACCGTCGCGCTCAAACTGGACGCCGGTCCCGGCGAGCCGCGGCGCGTGTGGGAGTACTCGAAAGGCCAAGCGTACGTCGTCTCGCCGATCGTGTACGACGGGTATCTGTATCTCTCGTCCGACGCGGGGCTCCTCACGTGCCTCGACGTGAAGACCGGCGAGGTGAAGTACGAGGGCGGCCGGCCGCCGGTGGCGTCGACGTTCATGTCGTCACCCGTGGCCTTCGGCGGGCGCATCTTTCAAACCAGTGAGGATGGCGACACCTTCGTCGTCAAGGCGGGTCCGTCGCACGCGGTCGAGCGTACGAACAGCCTGGGCGAGCCGGTCTACGCGTCGTTCGCGCTCGCGAACGGCACCGTGTTCATTCGCGGCGAAAAACACTTGTACGCAATCCGCTAGTCACGGCGGCGCCACGACATGTCGCGGTAAGTTGAGGTGCGGCAACAGTCCTGAGCCGCACGGCTCGTCGAATTCCGCCCGATCTCGCCAGGCATTCGCGACGGCACGCTTTGTTCATTCCAAAAGCTGCAAAGCGAGGGGTCTATGACGCGAGTTACGCGGTCGATGCCCGTTTGCCTCTTCGTGCTCTTCTTGCTGGCTCCGTTGACAGCCGTTGCCCAGACGACTGCTCCCACACCACAAGGTCAGTCCCACGAGGGCGTGATCGTATCCACGTCGAAGGCGACGTTGCTGATTCAGACGGCGACCGGCGAGTTCAAACTGTTCGAGATCAATGCGAATACCACGAAGCCCGAAAAGCTGCCCGTCGGCGCCACCGTCACGGTGTCCGTCGTCGAGGTCGTGGATCGAGAGTTGCCGGCGATCGTGGTCGTCAAGGTCACGGCACCGCCCGTCGCTGGCGCGAAGCCGCCGTCGGAAGACAACATCCCGCCCTCCATGCGGCGCATGGAAGGCGCGATGAAGCGCCAGGTGAGCAAGTTCCGCCTCGGCGTGCGTGCCGGGGCCGCCCTCGCTCCGGAACAAGTGATGGTCGGCGTGCACAGCCAGTTCGGTCCGCTCTTCAGTGACAACCTCTTTGCGCGTCCCAACCTCGAGTTCTCCTTCGGCGAGGTGACTGACATCTTTTCGGTCAATCTCGAGGGCATCTATCGAATACCGCAGAGCCGCCAGGGGAAATGGGCGTTCTACTTCGGCGGCGGGATCGCCTTCAACTTCGTGAAGGAAGGGTTCACCGACACCGAAGATGACTTCAGCTTCGATGATTTCAATTACGAGACGGGGCTCAACATCCTGGCCGGCATACAGTCCGGCTCGATGTTCCTCGAGTTGAAGACGTCGGTCTATGCGCCGCCGACGGTCAAGTTCATCATCGGGTATTCGTTCTAATCCCTGCGCGCACTTGAGTTGGCGTAGCGCGCAGGGATTAGGGGCGGGCTGAAGCCCGCCCCTACACACGTAGGCGCGGGCTTTAGCCCGCGCCAATCCCGGGACGCGCAATACTCGCTCTACGTCAATTCAAGCGCGTCCCGGGATTAGCGATGGGCATGGACGTCCTCGACCGCAGAACGGGTCTCCTCATGTCCGGCATCGTCCGGACCTGAGGGGCCCGCGTTGCGTACGCGAATCCGCCCGGCGCCAGTGCTCTGAATCGCGTGTGTGTCCCTCCGTCGCGCGCGAAGAGCACACGGTCTGCGCCGTTCGGTCCTCGACAGACGTGAGCGCCAGATGAATTGATCGTTAAGCTCGGAGTCACGAGCCGGTTGCCCTCCGACGCCCCCATCCCGAGCGGCGACCGCAGGAGGGACAATGATCCGTCGTTCTCTGCTTTCACTGATCGGCCTCGCGCTGTCACTGAGCTTCGCGCTGCCATCCGGCGCCATTGCACAGGCCACGACCGGTGAAGTCACCGGCCGCGTGTCTGACGCCTCCGGCCAAGTCATCCCGGGAGCGACGGTCACCGCCAAGAATGTCGACACCGCGTTCACGCGTGCGACCACGTCGAACGCCAGCGGCGACTACCTCTTGACGCTGCTGCCGCCCGGGCGGTACCAAATCACCGTCGGGAAAACCGGGTTCAAGAAGGCGACGCGCGACGTCGCGGTCGCCGTCGGCACCCGGCAGACCGTCGGGTTCGACTTGCAGGTGGGGGCCGTCACCGAATCGGTGACCGTCACCGCCGAGACGCCGCTCGTGGAGACGACGCGTTCCGACCTGGGCGGAGTCGTGACGTCGAAGGACATCGCGAACCTCCCAGTGCTCAATCGCACGTTCGCGAACCTGTCGATCGTGATGCCGGAAGCGCGTCCCGCCGGCAACTTCGATCCCACGAAGACGCGCGTCGGCAACTTCGCGATGAACGGCGGCGACGGGCGGCAGATCGACGTCAACGTCGACGGCGGCGACAACAAGGACAACGTCGTCGGCAGCCTGCTCCAGAACTACGCCTACGAGTCGATCCTGGAGTTCCAGGTGTTGCAGCACCGCTGGACGGCCGAGAGCGGCCGCGCGGTCGGCGGCGTGCTGAACGTGATCACGAAGTCGGGCACGAACCTGTTCTCCGGGTCCGGATTGGTCGGCTTCCGCAATCAGGACCTGGTGTCCAAGGACTATTTCCAGAAGACGCAGGGCGCCGTGAAGCCGGCGTTCGAGCGCTGGGAGTACGGCGGGTCGGCGGGCGGCCCCATCATCAAGGACCGGCTGTTCTTCTTCGCGGCCTTCGAGCGGTTCGATGAGCCGTCGTCGGAGACGCCGGTGCGGTCGCAGGCCGTGTTCAACGAGCTGGCGGCCATTCCGGGGTCCAGCCCGGTGCAGGCGATCCCCACGCCCTACGACGACAACCTGCTCACGGCCAAGGTCGACTACCGGTTCTCGAATCGGCAGACCATGTTCGGGCGCTTCGCGTACCAGAAGAACTCGTCGTCGAACGATCAGGTCGCCAACCCCGCGACGACGGATCTCACGGGCGGCAACAGCGACAAGAACACGCTGTACGACGCCGTGGTCAATCACACGCTGATGCTGGGCGGGAACCGCCTCAATCAGATGGCCTTCCACTACCAGGACTTCAGCAACGAGATCCTGGAGGTGACCAGCGACCCGATTCAGATCTTTCCGACTGTGCGCACGGGGCCGGCGCCGAACACGCCGCAGGCGACGCTGGTGCGGAAGTACCAGCTGCGCGACGACTTCTCGATGCTGAAGGGCAGCCACTCGATGAAGTTCGGTACCAACTACATCTACACGCAGCTCGGCGGCTACTTCTACTTCGGCGCGTTCGGCTACGAGCTGACGTGGTTCAACGACCCGCAGACCATTACGGGCAACCCGGCGGTGTACCCGCAAGGCTTCGCGACGCCCGGGGCCGTGCGCCTGCTCAACTACTTCGCGGGCGAGGCATCGCACGATCAGACCGTGAACCAGCTCGCGTTCTACGCGCAGGACGACTGGCGAGTCACGCAGCGGCTGACGCTCAACCTCGGACTGCGGTGGGACGCCAACATCGGACTCCTAAATGACCAGGCCCAGAATCGCACCATCAACATCCTGCAGCAGATCAACGACCCGCGGGCCAACGCGATCACCGGGGATACCGAGGCGTTGTCGAAGTCCACGCCGTCGTGGACGGAGTTCCAGCCGCGCCTGGGCGCCGCGTACGATCTCACCGGCCGCGGCCGGACGATCCTCCGCGGCGGCTGGGGGATCTTCTACGATCAGATCTTCCAGAACCTGACGATCTTCTCGCTCTCGCAATCCGGTCCGGAGATCTACTCGCAGATCCTCGGCTTCACGAACTCGGCGGTCGGCGTCGGCCAGCTGCCGGGATTCCGGTACGGGGTCGATCCGCTGCCGCCGCCGCCGGCATTCGACTTCAGCGCGCTGCCGGTGGGCTCGTTCGGCCGCATCAACGATCCCGGCTTCGAGGATCCCGTCGTCTACAAGTCGTCGATCGGGATCGACACCGCGCTGGGGACGAAATGGGCGCTGTCGGTCGACTACGTGCACACGGAGGGCCGCAACGAACCGCGCGTCCAGGTGATCAACCCGCAGATCCGCGGCGTGTGCGATCCGACGTTCATCGGATCGACGCCGGCCAGCCCGCAGTGTGTCGCGGGGCCGTCGACGCGGTACTTCGATCAGTCCTTCGTCGCCGCCGGTCTCGGCGTCAACCGGCTCGGGCAGATCAACATGATCGGCTCGACGAACAGCTCCAAGTTCGACTCGGTCATTTCCACCGTTCGCGGCCGGTTCAGCCGTTCGCTGCTGTCCGCCAGCTACGTGTGGGCGCGATCGCGCGCGTGGGGCGGCCAGCCGGTGGCGTCTTACAGCGGCAACGGCATCGCCGTCGATCCGGATCAGCAGTTCCTGCCCGGCGAGTTCGGCCCGACGCGCATCGATGAGCCGAATCGATTCGTCGCCAATGCCGTGTTCGAGCTGGCGTGGGGATTCCAGCTCGCGCCCATCGTGCAGTGGGCGTCGTCCCGTCCGTACACGCCGATCGTCGGGTTCGACATCAACGGCGACGGCCTGACCAACATCCTCGACCGGCTGTGCGAGGGGACGGACGTCCGCGCGGTGTTCGACGCGCGCGGCAATCTGCCGGCGATTCGCGCGCTGAATCCGGCGGGTTGCACGCGGACGAGCGTCAACACCCAGCGGACGGGCTTCGTCGTCAACGCGGACGGGAGCGTGAGTGAGCGGAGCGCCCGCTTCTTCAACGTCGACCTGCGCGTCTCGAAGTATTTCAAGTTCGGCGCGCGCAGCGGCGTCCGGGTGTACGCGGACTTCTTCAACGTGTTCGACTTCGAAAACCTGTCCTTCGCGCTGCGGCCGGAGCAGAGCTCGGCCGCATCGCCGACGGCGTTCATGCAGCCGGTGTCGCTCGCGGGACCCGGCTTCGGACCGCCCGTCGGCCGGCCGTTCACGGCCTCGTTCGGCGCGCGGGTAGTGTTCTAGACAAGACGCGAAGAGCGCGAAGGCGATAAGCGCGAAGGCGCTGGAACGCGGAGGCGCGGAGGATCACCCTCCGCGCTTCTGCGTGTGTACGTTGGGCTTCTGGGTCTTCTCGCTTCGCGGCTTCGCGTCCTTCGCGCCTTGACATGCCGCTGTGCCTATACTGGGCCGATGGCCTCACCGAGTCCGGCGCCGCTGACAGCGGTGGCCGCCGCCACGACGACGCACATCGCGGGGTCGCGGACCGAGTCACGTCCGTGGCTCGCGGCGGCGACCGGAGCGTTGGTGCTCCTCGTCCTGGCCTTTCATCAACTCGGCCAACCGGATCTGACCTCGGTGTACCGCGATCCGATCGTGCGGCTGACCACGCTCGGCGCCGTCCTCATGGGCGTCGCGCTCCTGGCCGCGCGCCGCTTCGAGCTCGTGCCGGCATCGACGCGCGTGGCGCTGACGCTCGGATTCGAGGTGGTCGTCGCCTTCTGGATCGCGATGGTCGAGACGGCCGCGCCGCTCGCGCCCGACCTGCCGGTGCGCGGTTTGTCGGCCGTCGGTCCGTGGATTGTCTTCGCGTCGCTGATGCGGCCGGCGCCCGTGAGCTGGACGCTCGTCGCCGGCCTGGTGGCGGCGTCGACGTGGCCGCTCGCGTACGCCATCAACGTGACACGTTTCGGATTCCCGATCGTCCCGTGGGATCGGCTGATCGTGTGGCCTGCGATCAACTACCTGATGGCCCTGCTGGCCTGGCTGTTCGGGCAGCGGCTCGCCGGTCTCGTGTCGCGATCGAGCGCCGGTGGGCTCGGGAGTTACCGGCTCCTGGCGCCGATTGGCGCGGGCGGCATGGGCGAGGTGTGGAAAGCCACGCACGAGATGCTCGCCCGCAAGGCCGCGATCAAGCTGGTCCGTCCGCGCAACCCGGCGATGTCCGCGCGCCAGGCCGAGACCTGGGTGAAGCGGTTCCAGCGCGAGGCCAACGTCATCGCGGGCCTGCAATCGCCGAATACGATCTACCTCTACGACTTCGGCGTCTCGCCCGACGGCCAGTTCTACTACGCGATGGAGCTGCTCGACGGCGTCAGCCTCGAGACGCTCGTGGCGTCGTTCGGTCCACAGGCGCCGGCCCGGGTGCGATCGATCCTGCTGCAGGCGTGCGCGTCACTGGAGGAAGCGCATCAGCAGGGGCTCGTGCACCGCGACCTCAAACCGTCGAACATCATGCTGTGCAAGCTGGCGCTCGAGTACGACTTCGTCAAGGTGCTCGACTTCGGCCTCGCGAAGTGCGCGGCCTGCGAAGAGGTGTCACAGATCTCGATGGAAGGCGTGACGATGGGGACGCCGGCCTACATCGCGCCGGAAGTCGCGATGGCCGAGTCGAGCGTCGATGGCCGCGCCGATCTCTACAGTCTCGGCTGCGTGGCCTACTACCTGCTCACCGGCGCGCTGGTGTTCCCGGACCCGAATCCGATGACGATGGCGTTGAAGCACGTGCAGGAGAAACCGGTGCCGCCGTCGGCGCGGACCGAGCTGCGCATTCCGGCGGATCTGGAAGCCATCGTGATGCAATGTCTGGAGAAGCGCGCGGCGGATCGGCCCCCGAGCGCGCGTCAATTGGCCGCGCGGCTCGTCGCGGCCGACGTGCCCGCGTGGACGCCGGCGGACGCCGCGCTCTGGTGGGATCGCCACCTGCCGCCCACCTCGTCGCTGCGATCAATCAACGCCGAGCTTCAGCCGTCGACCGCCGCGGACCCCAGCACGCGCACCGCGGTGTAACGACCTCGGAGGTCGTTTACGCGCGGCGGAGTTCTTCGAGCAGGCGAGTGATGGGCGTCCGATCGTAAAAGCTGTTCAGCCTGTTGGCGAACGCGAGCCGTCCGCCGCGATCGACGATGAAATCTCCGCCGAGCTGACGACCCGTGCCCGGGGACGTACCAATGTTGCGTTCGCCGCGCAACCTCCGTTGCAGCAGTGCCCAGTACAGCCCCGGCCGTACCATCGCCCGCCATCCGGCCAGGCCCATGCCCCAACGGGCATACGATTCTCGGTTCCGATCGACCAGCAACGTGAACGGCATCTGCAGGTCGTGCAGCATCTGTGCGGTGAGTCGCTCCGGATCGTGATACGCCACGAGCACGACTTCGGCGTTCGCGCTCTCGAACTCGCGGCGGGCCTGAATCAGCTTGATAACGTGCGCGCGGCAGAACGCGCAGTGGGCGGGGCCCAGGAACGACACCATGACGGGCCGGCCGCGGAAGTCCGCGAGCGATCGTTCGCCGCCGGCCGCCGACGGAAGCGTCAGAGGCGGCGCGGGGGCTCCGAGGTCCGAGCGCGTAGGCAACGACTCAATTATCGATCGGCTGACGCCGGGTGCCTACTTCAGCGCGTCCTTGAGCTGCTTGATCGCCGCCGCGTGACTCGCCTCAGTCAGCTTCACCACACCGATGTTCGTCGTGTACATCGCCGGGGAGGCGGGCGGCTCGGACGCAGCGCGCACGCGAAGATCCGTCACGGCGCCACCTGGCGGCGTCACGAACTCGCTGATGAACGATGGCGAGATGGGACGCTGGTCGGGCAGGAACGCTTCGAAGGGCCCGAGAAAGTACATCCAGTTGCCGAAGCCGACGGCTTGGCCCGTGCCCGCGACGGTTTTGAGATCGTTCCACTCGCGACGCGCGACCGTCCGCTTCGACTCGGTGGTGGCCGAGGCGACGTCGAGCAGCTTGAAGTAGAGGTACCCCTTCTTTGCCCCGGAGGTGCCTCGGTTGATCGCGGCGTCGCCGTCGACGAACATGAAGGCGCCCCACACCTGAAGTCGCTCCGCCGCGGCTTCGCTGGGTTCGAAGACCACCTTCTCGACGATGCCGTAGATGCCAAGGTACCCGCTGGCGCTGAGCGGTGCCGCTGTGACGATGACGAGGCCGATCCCGAGGACGCCGGCGCAAACCGCCAACCGTGGTGTCATGACGCGCTCCTTTTGAGCGGCCTCAGGATACGGCAGAATGAGGGCCCCATGAAGAAGGCGGACTTTCGGTACGTAGGGCGGACCGAACCTCGGTCCGCCAGAGGTAAACCATGTTCTCTCGCGCATCGAAGTTGACGCTCCTCGTGTTCGTGGCGTGCGCTCTGGCCGCCGTCGTCCCGTCGTCGCGCGCCCAGACGCAGACGGGCGCGTTCCCACCGCCCGTCGATCCGCAGCGCTGGCAGGACCAGGACGACATGACCTGGGCCGACTACAAGCCGATCCCCGACACGAAGTGGGGCGATCCGGCGAGGCGGCCGGCTCGTGGGCTGAAGGTGGCCCTCATCGCGATCGACTTCGAAGACCAGCCGTTCGTCATCACGTTGCCGAAGGGCTCCGATCCATTCGGGAATCCACAGATCGATCCGATCCCGCGCGCCGACGTCGCGCAGTTCTACGCGGACTTCTGGGGCAAGCCGGGCGCGCTCAACCACGGACACACGATCAACGAGTACTGGATGGAGCAGTCGCGCGGGCAGGTGGGCATTCCGCAGATCGACGTCTTCGGGCCGTACCGGATGCCGCGCAGGCTCTTCGAGTACGGCCTGAACGAGTACGGACAAGCCATCGGTTGCCCAACGGGCTTCACGTGCGACGGGCGCATGGAGCTTGACGCCGACGCGCTGTGGCGCGCGAACGCCGGCCCGGACGTTCCGGCGCAATATTCCATCAAGCTCCGGATCTACGCCGGCTACGACGAGACCACCGTATGGCAGGAGTTCGGCGAGATGAAATTCGCGCGTCAGGAGGACATCCCGGAGATCTGGGGCAATCCAGACACGTCGAAGCCGCGTTGGGTCGTCACGCGCTATGTGCCGTGGACGACCTGGCTCGCCGGCGCGCAACAGTGGGGCCTCTCGTCCGTCCGTCAGGGCGAGAGCTCCGGGACGATCACGCACGAGCTGGGCCATTCCGTGTTTCGCGTCGCCGACAACAACAACAATCCGTACGTCACGCCGTACCGGCGCGTCGGCACTGGACCGTGGGACATGATGGACCGCGGATCGTTCAACGGACCTGGAGGCCCGCATCGCCGCTGGGTGGTGCCGGCCGCCGAAGGCGCGGCGATGCCGGCAGGATTGATCCTGCGCAACCGGCTGGCAATGGACATGATGTCCGTCGAGATGACGGTCCAGGTGGACCGCAGCGCGCTCGCGGCGTCCGGGCCCGCGGTCGCGACGATCGCCGCGCGATCGGTGCAGCCGGGCCGCGATGCCTGGGCTGGATTCGTCGTGCGGCTCGACGGCGACGCGCCGCAGGATCGGACGCCGCCGTGCGATCGCAACACCGATCCGCTCTGTGCCGGCGATCCGGTCTTCAACAACTACACGCTCGAAGTCGTGCAGCGCATCGGCTACGACTCGTTCACGCCGGACAGCGGCGTGCTCCTCACCAAGAACAAGGACCGGCAGAGCAACTCCTGCGGGTACGGCTGCCACGCGTGGGTCATCGACGCGCATCCGGAGGACATGAAACGGCTCGACTTCGTGAAGCCCGGCGGCGAGCGCGTGATGCGGAC
>Ga0137427_10000057_pt1 | contig 56935 bp, 43 predicted proteins | sample EasRivERMZT700_2_FD_102309 | JGI IMG/M metagenome (GOLD analysis project Ga0137427, IMG submission 102309) | Soil microbial communities from meander-bound floodplain in the East River, Colorado, USA - East River MetaG ERMZT700_2 | ecosystem: Environmental > Terrestrial > Soil > Floodplain ...
ACTCCCAAGCGGAGCTAAATCGGATCGCGCGCGAACTGAATCAGCGTCCTCGCAAGACGCTCGGATTTCACACTCCAGCTGATAAGCTCGCAGCACTCGTTGCGTCGACCAGTTGAGCCAGCCTCGGAACCCGGAACCTGGAACGACTAGTACTTGATCCGTATCGCGATCTGGAACCTTCGCGCGTTGGTGCCGTCCGGCGCGGCGCCGTTGTTGTTCGGCGTGCCGAAGTCCGGGCGCTCGGTGAGCACGATCGGATCCGTCACGAGATTCGCGACGGTCGTCGCGGCCGCGTCGTAGCGGGTGGACCGGAAGCCGTTGTAGTTGTCGCGGTTGAAGACGTTGAAGCCTTCCGCGAGCAGCTCGACTCTCGATCGCCCGATCTTGAAGATGCGCGAGATGCGCATGTCCAGCTTGTAGTTCGGCTCGCCGTGGGTGCTGTTGCGCTCCACGTTCGGCGCCGCGCTGCTGCCGCCCTGGCCGTAGATGCCACCGAAGCCACTCCACTGCGTGCCGTCCGGCGTGCTGAAGGGCACGTTCGGCAGCGAGATCCCGTCGGAGTACGGCCGTCCGGACTCCGCCGTGTAGATGCCGCTCACGTTGACGCCGAACCACAGGTGCGTGATGCCGTTCAGCACAAACCGGTGGCGCTGATCGGTCGACGCGGTGCCGCGGTTCTTCTTCATCTCGGACGGGTCCGCCACGCTCGAGCCGCCAAACGGCGACTCCGCGCCCGACCCGCTGCCGTCCGCGTTCCCGCCGAGGTTCTCAGCCTTCGCCAGCGTGTACGCGATCCCGAACTGATAGCGGTCCGCGAACCGCCGCTTCACTTCGAGGAACATCGCCCGGTACCAGGTCTCGCCGACCGCCTTCGTCACGTTCAGTGATCCGAAATTGGGATTCGGCCGGGACAGGTTCAGGCTCTGCGTCACGCCGGCGGCCGTGCGTGTGATGCCGGCGGCGTACGGCACGGTCACCCGCGTGCCGTCCGGGAAGAGATACGTCCGCCCGAAGTTCGGTTGCGGCAGGTTCGTATCGACCGATCCCTGAAGCCGGTCACCGTGCGTGTAGATGAAGCTCGTGGACACCGTCAGCGTTGAGGTGATCTGACGCTCGACACCGACGGTGAGATCACGCATCCGGGGCGGCTTGAATCCGGCATCGAGCCGGAATGAGGAGACGGATCCGACGGCACTCGCCGGAAACTCCGGGAGGACGTTCGGGTAGATCGGTGCGAAGGAATCGGTTCGGTTCACGTTGAGGCTGATCGTGTTGCGCGCGGGATCGGCCAGGCCGGTCTGCGCGAGCGCGTTCTGGATCAGGCCGTTCGGCACGCGGCCGTAGTAGACGCCGTACGACGCGCGCGCGATCGTGCGGCCGTTGCCGAAGATGTCGTACGCCGCGCCCACACGCGGCCCGATGCCGCCCTTCCACGAAGTGATCTGCTGCGTCTCCGGAATCGCCGGATTCGGCGCCTGCGGCTTCGGGTTCTGCTGGTAGTCGTAGCGCACACCGTAGTTGGCGGTGAGGCGTCGCGTGAGGCGCCAGCCATCCTGCGCGTACAGCGCCACGTTGTTCGTGGCGAACGTCGCCCCGACCAGACCGAAGTTCTGCTCGAACCTCGTCCAGTTCCGGCCGGTCGGATCGAGCAGATCGCGGCCGAACGTCAGGGCGTTTGAGTAGACGTAGTTGCCACCGAACAACGCGGGGTTGTCGATGATGTCCTTGGTGTACACGGCGTCCACGCCGAACTTCATGCTGTGCTGGCCTCGCACGATCGAGAAGTTGTCCACGAACTGCACCTTGCGCTCGTCCGGCAGCGCCGGACGCTCGAGGAACGTCGCGCGGCCGAACGTGAACCCACCGAGCGTGACCTGCGGCGGCGGCTGATCCCCGAACTCGAACTCGAAGTCGCGGCTCAACTGCACGCGCAACTCGTTCACCGACGTCGAGGACGTCGTTGTGGTCAAGCGCACGTTGAAACTCTGAATGCGCACGTCGTCGCTGCCGTTGCGGCCGACGTTGCCGAGGACGAGCGGCGTCTGAATCGCCGCGATGCCATGCGCGTTCAGGTAGTTGTGCGTGATGGACAGCATGTTGGACGAGTTGAGCGACATGTCCACTTTGCCGAGCAGCAGCGTCTGGTTGAACGTCCGCGGCATGGTGTGGCCGGGCTCGCCGCCCGGGAACTTGCTCATGAGCATCGCGACGCCCGTGTCCCACGCCAGTTGGTCGGCAGCCGTCGGGTTCGCCGGTTTCCCGCCGGTCAACACGCCGTTGAGGTCCCTGATGAGCAGCGGGGCGTTGCGGAGCTGCTGGTCAACGTTGCCGAAGAAGAACGCGCGGTTGCGCAGGATCGGGCCGGCGAACGATCCGCCGAACTGATCGCGCCGTTCATCGGGCTTGTCCGACGTCGACGCCAGCGGATCCTTCGCGCTCATCGCCTGGTTCCGGAAATACCAGAAGCCGTCGCCGGAGTACCTGTTCGTGCCCGAGCGCACGACGGCGTTCAGGCCGCCGCCGGCCGACCGGCCGAACTCCGGCATGAAGCCGGCCTGCGCGACCGAGAACTCCTGAATGGCATTCGCCGAGACGTTGCTCGCGATGCGCGTGCGGCCGCGCGCCTCGGCGAAGTACGCCTGGTTGTCGTCGTTGCCTTCGATGGTGAAGTTGTTGAAGACACCGGACTGGCCGCGGTAGCTGAGCAGGCCGAAGCGTCCGTCTTTCGTGACGCCGGGCGTCAGCAGCGCGAACTGATCCGCGCGGCGGCCGTTGATGGGCAGCTCGTCGATCTGCTTGCGGTCGATGAGCGTCGACTGGTCCGTCTTCGTGGCATCGAGGGCCGGCGTGGCCGCTTTGACCTCGACCGTCTCCGTCACGCCCTTCGGCTCGAGGGAGAGCTGCAGCGTGACCGTGGCGCCGACGGTCACCAGCAGATCCTTCTGCTTGAGCACCGCGAACCCCTCGCGCTCGACCGTGATCTGGTAGTCGCCCGGCTGGAGCACGGGGACGTTGAATTGACCCGCCTTGGACGTCTCGACGGCCCGCGCGAGCGCGGTCCCGGTGTTGGTGACGGTCACGCGCGCGCCCGCGATGGCCGCGCCGGTCGAATCGAGAACGACGCCGGACATCGCGCCGGTGCCAAGCTGCGCCTGCGCCAACGCCGGCACGGCCCAGGCCATCGCGACGAGCGACAGCAAGATCGAACGAAACACTCGCATTGCACTACCTCCCCGTCGCGCGCCTCCGGCACGCGACGATTCGGGAGTGAGTAGAGCAGGCGGAGATTAACGGACGGAGACGAACGGGTGAAATCGGTATGACTGATTTGTGTGGTTCCGGGTTCCAGGTTCCTCGGAACGTGGAACTACAGGCGCTCTGCGCCCGGCTTCCCGTCCTTGACGACGAACGATGCACGCGTCTGTTTTGGCGCGTCGGGCTTCGTGACGAAGTCGACGATCTGATAGTCCGCCCGCCAGTCGCCGTTCGTGACCGTGCACGAGACGTAGCCGCGCTGCGCGTTGTGGAACTTCACGAACTTGTTCTCGTCGAGCACGGCCGGGATTCGCGCGGGCACGTCCTGGCCGTCGCCGCCGGACGTGATCGACGTGCCGACGAACTCGGTGCCGACGATTGGCGCGTCCGCCGTCTTGTAGTCCAACTTGAGATCGTTGACCCAACTCGTGTGAATGTCGCCGGTCAGCACGATCGGATTGGCCGCCCGCCGAGCGGCGAGCAATTCCATCAACCGCTTCCGCTCGACCTCGTAGCCGGGCCACTGATCCATCGAGTAGCGCGCCTCGGGCCCGGCGAACTGATCGACCATCGCCAGCATCACCTGCTGCGGCATCACGTTCCACTTGCTCGATGAGCGCCGCAGCCCGTCCGAGAGCCACCGCTCCTGCGCTGGCCCGAGCATCGTGGCCGCCGGGTCGAACACCTCAGGACACGGCACCTTGTTGCCGTCGTTGCACGGCTGGTTCGATCGGTACTGACGCGTGTCGAGCACGAAGAAGGACGCCAGCGTGCCGAACGACAACTGGCGATACAGCTGGATGGACGAACCCGTGGGGATGGACCGCTTCCTCAGCGGCATGTGCTCGTAGTACGCCTGATAGGCGGCCGACAGGCGCGCGAGGAACATCTCCCGCGGATCGTTGTTCTCCGACAGCTCCGCCGCGTAGTTGTTCTCCACCTCGTGATCGTCGGGCGTGACGACGAACGGGAATGCGGCATGCGCCGCCTGCAGGTCCGGATCCGTGCGGTACTGCGCGTGCCGGTTCCGGTAGTCCGTCAGCGTCATGATCTCGGCGCCGACGTGCTTGCGCAGCCGGCCGTCGCGTCCACCGCTCTCGTAGATGTAGTCGCCCAGGTGGAACACGAGGTCGAGATCTTCCGCGGCCATGTGGCGATATGGCGTGAAGTAGCCGGTCTCGAAGTTCTGGCAGGACGCAAATGCGAATCGGAGCCGGTCGGCGCGATCGCCCGGGCGCGGCAGCGTACGCGTGCGGCCGACTGGACTGACGGCATCGCCGGCGTTGAATCGGTACCAGTAGCGCCGATTCGGCGCGAGTCCGTCGACCTCAACGTGCACGGAGTGCGCCCACACCGCCACGGCCTGCGCCCGGCCCTTCTTCACGATGTTCTTCATCGCATCGTCGGAGGCGACTTCCCACCCGACCTCGACAGCCGCCGGCGGCATGCCACCGCCGTTCAGCGGATCGAGTGCGAGACGCGTCCAGATGACGACGCCGTCCGCGGAGGGATCGCCGGACGCCACACCCAACGTGAAGGGAGACGCCGCCCAGCGAGGGCGCGCGAACAGGCTGGGCCCATACAGCGCGCCGGCCCCGACAAGCGCGAGGCCGCCGACGAGAAAGGCACGGCGATCGGGCCGCGAATCAATAGAAAAAGGTCGCTTCGCCATAGCCGCAACCTCCGAAGATGCCGTGCAGTTCGCAGGGCGGACCGAACTTCGGTCCGCCTGAGGGTGGGCCGAGCGTATGTCAGTTCGGTAGCAACGGCGTAACGTTTTCGATCCGGCACAGGAAAGAGGACAAGACGCAAAGGACGCGAAGGCGCTAAGCGCGAAGGAGGTCACACGGTCGCATCTTCGCGCTTCGCGTCTTCGCGGGCTTCGCGCCTTGTCACTTGTCCATCGGCCTATAATCGCGCCCGAGGTGTCTCATGCTGCGCCGTTTCAGTGCCCTGGTCTCCGCCGTTTGTCTGTGTCTCATCAGCGCCGTCACCACGACGACCGCGCGCGTTGACGTCGCCGACACCAAGCTGCTTGCCCAGCCCGCGACGAGTGCGACCCACGTCGCCTTCGTCTACGCCGGCGACCTCTGGGTGGCCCGGCATGACGGCAAGGACGTGCGACGGCTGACGACGGACGATGGCGTGGAATCGAATCCGGCGTTCTCGCCGGACGGGCGCCGCATCGCGTTCAGCGCGCAGTACGAGGGCAACACCGACGTCTACCTCGTGCCGGTCGAGGGCGGCGTGCCGGCGCGGCTGACGTGGCATCCCGGCGCCGACGTCGTCCAGGCGTTCTCGCTCGACGGCCTGTCGGTGCTGTTCACGTCAGGCCGCGCGGTGTTCACGACGCGCTACACGCAGCTCTTCAAAGTCGCCATTGTCGGCGGTATCGAAGAGCCGCTGCCGATTCCCAACGTCGCGCGCGCCGCGCCCGGACCCGGTGGGCTCATCGCCTACAACCCGCTGGCGCCCCGGTTCATGCAGTGGAAGCAGTATCGCGGCGGCACCGTCTCGCGCCTGTGGATTTACGACCCGGTCGGCAAGGAGCTCGTCAAAGTTCCGCAGCCGGCGACGCGCTCGAACGACACCGATGCGATGTGGGTCGGCAACATGATCTACTTCCGATCCGACCGGAACGGCGAATTCAATCTGTTCTCGTTCGATCCACGATCGAAGGCCGTCCGGCAGCTCACGCGCTTCACTGATTTCCCGATTCTCAGCGCATCGGCCGGCGGCGGCCGCATCGTGTTCGAGCAAGCCGGTCACCTGCACCTCTTCGATCCCGCGAACGCGCAGAGCACCAAGTTGACGATCGGCGTCACGGCCGACTTGCCCGAGACGCGCCCGCGCTACGCCAGCGGCGCGCGCTGGATTCGCGATGCCGCGCTGTCGCCGACGGGCGTCCGCGCTGCGTTCGAATTCCGCGGCGAGATCGTCACGGTGCCGGCTGAGAAGGGCGACGCGCGCAACCTCACGCTCACGACGGCCGCGCACGAACGGTCACCGGCGTGGTCGCCCGACGGCATGCACGTCGCGTACTTCTCGGATGAAGGCGGCGAGTACGCGCTGCGGATCACGGCGCAGGACGGCAAAGGCGAGCCGCGGGTCATCAAGGTCGAGGGGCACGGGTTCTACGACCAGCTCGCGTGGTCGCCCGACGGCAAGCGGCTGTCGTACGTGGACAACTCTCAGGGCCTGTACTGGGTGGACGCCGCGACGGGCAAGTCCACGCGGATCGACGGCCATCGCGTGTACACGCCGGCCGGCTTGCCGGCGCACGCCTGGTCGCCCGACTCGAAGTGGATTGCGTACGTCGTCAATTTGCAGCCGCTCGTCACCGCGGTGCACGTGTATTCGATCGACCAGGGCAAGTCGCATCAGATCACCGACGGCTTGAGCGACGTCGCCGACCCGGTGTTCGATCGCAGCGGCAAGTATTTGTACTTCTTCGGATCGACCGATGCGGGTCCGGCAGTGGACTGGTTCGCGCAGTCGAACGCGGACATGCGCTTCTCGCGCAACGTCTATCTCGCGGTCCTCAGAAACGATCTGCCGTCGCCGCTCGCGCGCGAAAGCGACGAAGAAAAGGCGCCGGCCACGCCCGGAGGCGCGGGCGCCGCCGACCGGCCCGCACCGCCGACTGCGCCACCCGCGACAGTACGGATCGATCTCGACGGGATCGAGTTCCGGATTCTCGACATGCCCGTGCCGGCCGGCCAGTTGGCGAGCCTCACGGCGGGCGCGGCCGGCCACATCTACTACCTGCGCAGCGTCGACGCGCGCACGGAGCTGCATCGCTACGACCTCACGCCGCGGCGAGACGAGACGCTTCTGCCCGACATCGACGGCTTCAGCCTCTCGGCGGACGCGAAGAAGATGCTCTACGTCAACAACAACGCGTGGTCGATCGTCTCGACCACGGCACGGATCGAGCCGGCGGCCGGACGGCTGGCCGTGGACGGGATTCAGGTCAAGTTCGATCCGCGCGCCGAGTGGAAGCAGATCTTTGACGAAGCGTGGCGCATCAACCGTGACTACTTCTACGCGCCCAACATGCACGGCGTCGATTGGGCGGCGATGAGGCGCAAGTACGAGGTCTTCCTGCCCGACGTCGCGAATCGTAACGATCTGAACCGCGTGCTGCAGTGGATGTCGTCGGAGCTCTCGGTCGGGCATCACAACGTCGGCGGCGGCGACACGCCCGCGCCGCCGGCCACGGTCCCCGGCGGCTTGCTGGGCGCCGACTACTCGGTCGAGAACGGCCGGTACCGGTTCAAGAAAATCTACGGCGGTCTGAACTGGAATCCACAGCTGCGATCGCCGCTCACCGAGCCCGGCGTCAACGTCAAGGAAGGCGACTACCTGATCGCGGTGCGCGGGAACGAGGTCCGGACGCCGGCCAACGTCTACAGCTTCTTCGAGAACACGTCGGGGAAGATCGTCGAGATGACCGTCGGCCCCAACCCCGACGGCAGCAGCTCGCGCACCGTGTCCGTCGTCCCGATCGGCAACGAGAGCGCGCTGCGAAACCGCGACTGGGTCGAGCGCAATCTGAAGAGGGTGAATGACGCGACGAAGGGACGCGTGGCGTACGTCTACGTCCCGAACACGGCGGCGCAGGGACACACCTACTTCAAGCGGTACTTCTTCCCGCAGACGCACAAGGACGCGGTGATCATCGACGAGCGGTTCAACGGCGGCGGCCAGGTCGCCGACTACTACATCGATCTGCTCCGGCGCCCGTCGATCGCGTACTGGGCGATGCGCTACGGCGATGACTTGAAGACACCGGCCGCGTCGATTCAGGGACCGAAGGTGATGATCATCGACGAGACCGCGGGCTCGGGCGGCGACCTGCTGCCGTGGATGTTCAAGAAGTTCGGGCTGGGCCCGCTCGTCGGTCAGCGCACGTGGGGCGGCCTGGTCGGCACGCTCGGATTCCCCGTGCTCATGGACGGCGGCTCGATCACCGCGCCGAACCTTGCGATCTGGACGCCTGAAGAAGGCTGGACGGTCGAGAACGAAGGCGTGGCGCCGGACATCGAAGTCGAGCAGACACCGGCCGACGTCATCAACGGTCGCGATCCGCAACTCGAGAAGGCGATCGAGGTCGCGCTGCAGGCGCTGCAGAAGAATCCGCCCGCCGATCCGAAGCGGCCGGCGTATCCGGTCAAAGGGACGACGCTGCGCGGCACGACCGGGCGCGGCGGCGGGGGGCTGTAGGCGGACGGTACGTAGGGCAGACCTTCAGGTCTGCCTGGAAGTTTACGACCGGCAAACCTGAAGGTTTGCCCTACGTACCGTCATTCCGATCTGAGCACATCGACCGGCTGCACGCGCGTCGCCCGGATCGCCGGCCACGCCGACGCGATGATGACGACCACAGTCATGGCGCCGACGGCGAGCGCATAGACGGCCGGGTCGAGCGCGGTCACGCCGAAGAGCATCGTCTTCACGAGGCTCGTGCCGAAGCCCGCCAGCACGAGGCCGGCCACCGTGCCGGCTCCCGCCATCGTCAACACCCAGCGCGCGACCAGCCTCGCGATGTCCCCGCGACCTGCGCCGAGCGCGAGGCGAATGCCGAACTCGCGCGTCCGCTCGATCGTCGCCTGCGACACCAGTCCGTGCAGTCCCACGGCGGCCAGCACGAACGCCAGCACGCTGATCCAGCCGAGCATCGTCGCGAACAGCCGCTGCTGCTGCAGGGAACGGTCGATGTCGCCGGTGAGTGGCCGCGCCTGCAAGACGGGCACGGCACGGTCGATACGAGCCGCAGCGGCTCGAACCGCGGCCGTGACCGCCGGCAGCGAATCTGTCGAGCGCACGATGATGGCGGTCGAGATCGCGCCCAGGTCGTAGCGTCCAATCGGCTGATAGAGGAACGGCTCCGGGGCGACCGTGACGCGGCTCCGATACGCGTCCCGGGCCACGCCGACGATGGGCAGTTCGCGCACCGGATGGCTGAGTGTTGCGGCGAGCCGCACGGTACGCCCCAGCGGATCGGCATCTCCGAACAACCGGCGCGCCAGCGCTTCGCTCACGATCACGGGCATCGTCTCGAGCGGCGCTCGCAAAAACGCCTCCTCGGCCGTGAATGGGCGGCCTCGCACGATGCCGGTCGCGACCGTCGAAAAGTACGTGTCCGACACGCCGTTCGAGAACGCGCGCAGCGTTGGATCCGGCGTGTCGACACCGGAGGCCAGTAATTGAACGCTCGTACTCGCGCCGAATGGCGGCCGGTAGCCGATCGCTACGGACTGAATCGCCGGCGATGCGGCAATGGCGCGCTGGAGCTCCTGCTGGAATGCCACGGCGCGGTCGGCCGTGTAGCCCTGCGCGCCGAGGCTCACCTGCAACGCCATCAGGTTCTTCGGATCGAAGCCGAGATCGACGCCTCGCAGGTTGCGCAGGGTCGTGACGAGCAGCAGTGCCCCGACGAGCAGGGTCAACGAGAGGGCCAGCTGCACGATCGCGAGTGAGCTCCGCAGCCGCGGCGCGCGACTCGACGTCCGCCCGGCGCCGCTCCGGCCGACCGCCGCGACGAGCGACCGGCGCGTACGAGCCATCAGCCACGCCGGCGCGATCCCGGCGACGATGCCCGTCGCAACAGAGGCGGCGAGGGTCGCACCGAGCACGCGGATGTCCATCGGCATCGCCACGTCGAAACCGGGCGGCATCGGAAACAGCAACTGCCGAATGATCTGCGTCAAGACGACCGCGAGCATCACGCCGAGGGCTGCGCCGCCGAGCGCGAGCAGACACGACTCGGTGAGCTGCAACTGCGCCAGCCGGCGGCCGCTGGCGCCGAGCGCTTGCCGGATCGCCACCTCGGGTTCGCGACGAATCGCCCGAGCGACCAACATGTTCGCGACGTTCGCGCAGCCGAGCACGAGCAGGACACCGGCAATGGCCAGCAGGACGTTCAACATCGATCGCATGCCCCGCCGAACGGTGGCCTGCAGACCCAGGCGCGGAAACACGCGGGCCGTCACTTCCGAATACTTGGCGTTCTCTTTGGGATAGGCGTCGGCGAGGCGCCGGGTCATCGTGGCGAGCTCGGCCTCGAGCTGCGGGAAGGAGCGCCCGGGCGCGAGCCGCGCGACGAACATGTAGAACGGGCCGTCGGTCCGGCTCGCGGCCGCGGGCCGGCCATTCAAATACGGCGCGGTAGCGCCGGTGATCCACGCGTCAACGAAACTGGTGCTGGTGATGCCGGTGAAGGCCGGCGGCGCCACGCCAATCACCGTGAACGGCTGACGATTGAAGAGCACCCGCTGGCCCAGGGCACCCTCCGTCGAACCGAACTCCGTGATGGCCAGCCTGGCGCTCACGACCGCCACCGGGGCTCCCATCGGCCCCTGATCCTCCGAGGCATCGAACGCGCGACCGGCGACCGGTCGCGCTCCCAGGACGTCGAAGAAGTCGCCGGTCACCTGCGCGAGCTCGATCACGCGCGGCACTCTCTCGCCGATGCCGAGACTCGCTCCGCTCTCCATCACGCCCGCGAAGCCAGTTGCGGTCTTCATCGCTGCCTTCAGATCCGCGAGGTTCAGGTACGACAGACCCGAGGGCGAGACACTGCTCTCACTTCTCCATCGGCCGAACCAGACCAGGCCGAGGCGATCGGCATCGGTGACGCCCGGCAGCGGCCGCCAGAACAACCAATTGCCGAAGCTCACGATCGCGGTGACCGGGCCAATCGACAGCGCCAGTGCAACGATCACGGTGGCGGCAAATGCCGGCTGCTTGCGGAGTGAGCGGACGGCATGACGAAGGTCCTGCCACAGCGCGGCCAACCACCGGCCGCGCGCGGGCGCGCCGGGCGGCGGCAGCTCGAGCGGCTGCGGTCGCTCCACGCGCGCGACCTCGCGAGCGAGCACATCGTCCTGCTCCAGCTCCCGCCAGGCACCGGCCTCGGCGTCGGCCGCGGTGATGCCGCGCGCGCGCATCTCGCGATAGCGATCGTCGAGGTGCTGCGCGACTTCCTCGACGATGTCGACCTCGCGTTCCGGCCGGAGCCGCAGGGTGGCCAGCCGCGCGCGAATCTCCGTGCGCCACTCAGGCATGTTCGCTCCGCGTGATCTGGTTGATGGCCCGGACGAACTTCTCCCAGCCGGTCCGCTGTGCCGCGAGGATCTTGCGGCCCTCGCGCGTCAAGCGGTACAGCCGGCGGCGGCGCTCGCCGGCCTTTTCGGACCAGCGTCCCTCGATCCAGCCGCGCTTCTCGAGGCGATAGAGGAGCGGATAGAGCGAGGCGGCGTGAAACCGCACGTTGCCCCCGGATCGTTGCTCGATGAGTCGGGCGATGTCGTAGCCGTGCCGGGCGCGCGTCTCCACGAGGGACAGGATCAGCAGCTCGGCGCTGCCCTTCTTGAGCTCGCGGCTGCCATGGATGAGTGACATATGTGTGAGTCACACATAATAGCCGGCGGCGACGGCTTGTCAATCACCGTTCGGGGTTCAAGGTTCAAGGGTTCTGGTTCAGGCGCGACGTTCCGGGGACGTTTTGGCTTTTGGCTTTTGGCTTTACGGCCGAATGACTGCGGCGATCTCTTGCCACCGCACGATGAGGAAATTCCGGCCTGTGCTGTTCATCGCGACCAGCAGACCCCGCGGAAACTCTGGGCCGAGCGGTGACGATGTGACCTCGAGGCCATCCGTGCTGTCGGCGCCGATGCGGAAGAGGCCCAGCTCCTTCGAATGATCGTGCGGGCGGCCCGGCTCGCCTTCCCGGCGATAGAGTCGCATCACGCTGTCGCCCGGCGTCTGATCGGCAGAGACGATGAAGCCGGTGCCCTCGCCGGTCACGTAGATGCCGAGACCTTCACGATCGCCGGCGTAGCCCGTCGTGCCGAAGAGCGCCAGCCCGCGGCCGGCATCCGCCGCATCCGGATCGGCGCGCCACTTGTGAATGCCCGCAGCCTCGTCCGCGTAGTAGACGAACCCCATCGCGTCGTCCACGACGACGGCTTCGATCTCGCCCTGGCCGCTGAAATGGCCGAACCGGCGGACGAACGTCGCCTTGACCTTGCCGGCGCCGTCATCAGCGAGACGGTATTGCCATAGATAGTTTTCGCGCGGACCCGCCTTCGGCGCGACGATCGCGAAGATCGCGCCGTCGCGCGGACGCCGATAGAGGCTGATGCCCATCGGCGCGCCCTCTTCACCCGGAGCACCGTCGAGCACTTTCAGCGCCTCGCTCGAGACGTCGCGCACGCCGGTGCCATCTTGCGCGATCGCAAACGCGCGCAGCCGGCGTTGTAGTCGTTCAGTCACGACTGCGATGTCCGTCGGCCGGCCGCCGAGCGGCAGCCCATACTCGACGTCGACGTTGTTCGGACGATCGAGGCCCGTCACCAACTGCCGCTGACGCCCGTCGAGCCCGAACACCGCGAGCGCGCCATTCGGCGCCGCGACTTTCACGGACCCGAGGATCAAGCTGTTCGATGGATTCGTGCGATTCAGCCAGATCGCGGGATCGTCCGGGTCATGCGCCACGGCCTCCGTCGCGCGCAGCGGCTTCACGAACGTGCCGGGCGGCGACTGGGCGCAGACCGTCGCCACGACGAGCGCCGCGACGAGCGCGACGAGGCCGGACACCGATGCTATCGCGCGCTCCAATTCACCTTCACGCCGAATTCGGCCCACCACCGATAGTGCTCTTCCTGCAGCGGCCGCGTGGTCACGCCCTCGAAGTACCGCAGCGGCGCATCGGTGAGGTTCAGCGCGTTGAAGTAGGCGCGGATATTGGGCGTGATCTTCTGCACCACCGAGAAGTCCATCTGCTTGTGCGTATCGTAGAACCGATCCAGCCCGGTCGAGGCGCCGACCACATCGACGTACGACCCGTGGAAGTTCACGGCCACGCGTCCGGAGAATCCGGCCTTCTCGTAGGACACGGACACGTTGCCCACGTGACGCGACTGCCCCGGCAGCGTGGACTGCTCGCCGGTCCGGCCCGGAAAGACGGCGGTCGAATCGGTGAAGGTGTAGTTCACGTAGACGCCGAGGCCGTCGAAGGGCGCAGGCAGGAATGTGAGCTGGTTCTGGGCCGCGAACTCGACGCCGGTGACAGACGCCGCCGCGCCGTTGAGCGGCTGGGTGATCGTGAACAGCTCGCCGTTGATCGTGTCGGTGGACACGAACGTGTAGATGTAGTCGTGCAGCTTCTTGTAGAACACTCCGGCGGACAGCACGCCAACGGATTTGAGGTATCGCTCGACCATGACATCCGTGTTCCAGGACAGCGTCGGCCGGAGCGTGGCGTTGCCGATCGTGATGCGGTTGTTCTGATCGTCGAAGGTCCGCGACGGAATCAGGCTGATGTAATTCGGCCGCGCGAGCGTGCGCGTCACCGCCGCGCGAATGTTGAGGTCCGGCGTCACGGCGTAGCGCGCGTGTGCGCCAGGCAGCACGTTCGTGTACTCGCTCGAACCGGACAGCGGGGTCGTCGAGAGCCACGCGCCATTCGGCGCGAACTGCACGTCGAACCCGACGTAGTCGGCCGAGAACCGCTCCACGCGCACGCCCGGCATGATGTACAGCTTCGGCCCGACGAACAGCTCGGCCATGACGTAGCCCGCGCCCACGCGTTCTCCGGTGGTCGAGTCCTCCGAGTCACGCGCGTGGTTGACGGCGGAAGTGAACGTCGTCGTGCTCTGCAGGCCCGACGCGGTGGGCAAGCTGATGAACGGCCCGAAGGTGTAGCGGCCGTCCAGGATCGTCTGCGTCGCGGCGCCGGCCTGGAGCACCGCGGACAATGGAATCGCCGGACTGCCGCTCGGCACCGTGAGGGTCACTTCATCACGCGTGCGGGCCTTGTCCTTGTCCCGGAACTTCATGCCGCCCTTGATGAACGCCGTCAGCCCTTGGGTGGTGTGCATGAGACGACGCACGTCCACCGCACCGACGATGTCCCGGTCGACGTTCGAGTTGATCGCCTGGACCTGCTGATTGAACGTATAGGCCGCCAGGTTCTCATTCTGCGGATTCGCCTGCACGTTGTCGGGATCGATCGACGTCGGCGTGACGTTCGGCAAAAAGGTCACGTTGCTTTGACGAAACGTCGTGGCAATCGTGCCGGGGTCCTCCTGATCGGAGCGGGCGCCCTGGAGGTGATACTCGACCGACGTGCTGCCGAGGTCGTGGTGGCCGGCGAACGAAAGGTTCCAGATGCGCTCGACGTGCGTACGGTCGCGCAGCTCCCGCTCGAGCCGCGAATTCGCGAGGCGGTTACGCCAGCGCTGGCGTTCCTCGTGGTCGTCGATGAAGTAGTTGTAGATGCCGCTGATGGTGTACTGACTCGTCGCCGTCGGCCGCACGTCGACCGACGTCGTCAGGCCGTTGCGCCGGCGGTTGACGGTGTAGCGCCGCAGGTCGAGATCCGTGAGCGCCCCGGCCGTGTACACCGGCTCGAAATCCTGATTGCCGCGCTTGGTGGCGTTCGCGCTGGCGCCGAGCACGAACCCGACCTTGCCGCCGCCGAACCGCCGCCCGAGCGTCACGCTCGAGTTGCGTTGGTCGTAGCTGTCCAGACTCGTGTTGAATCCGCCGCCGACGGACCCGAACACCATGAACTTGTCGAGCGCCTTCTTGGTCACGAGGTTGACGGCCCCGCCAATCGCATCGCCGTCCATGTCCGGCGTCAGCGCCTTCGAGACCTCGACGGCCTGCAGCAGGTCGGCCGGAATCACATCGAGCGCGACCTGCCGAACGTCGGCCTCGGGCGCCGGAATCCGCTCACCGTTGATGAGCATCGAGTTCAATCGCGGTTCAGTGCCCCGGATAATCACGTACCGGCCTTCGCCTTGATCCCGCTGGATCGAAACGCCGGGAATTCGCTGCGTGACTTCCGCGGCGTTTGGATCGGGAAAGTTACCGATTTGATCGGCCGAGACGACGTTCGTGATGTTCGGCGCCGTCTTCTGCTGATTGAGGGCGCGTGTCTGCGCATCTTTGATCAGGTCCGCGGTGACCACGACGTCCTGCTCGCGGACGCGCTCAGCGTCCAGCCTCACCGAGGCGGTCGCGACGCCCCCGGCCGCCACCTGGACGGCGGTCCGCGTGTCCTTCCGGCCGAGGTAGGTCGTGATGATCGTGCGAGCCCCCGCCGGTATCGACGGCAGGCGGAACTGCCCGTCACGATCCGTCTGCGTGGACAGCGTCAGGCCGTCGACAGACACGGTGGCGCCGGCCAGCGCACGCCCGGTGAGCGCGTCGATGACTTTGCCAGTAATGACACCGGTGCCGGCAGATTGCGCCGACGTCACCGTGAGAGAACAAATCCAGACGAACGCGATCACACAGCGGCGGAGCCTGCGACATGACATGGGGAATCCTCAGAAGCCGCGCGCGAGAGCATTGCGCTGGGCGAACTGAAGATTGCACCGGCTACGTCACGGAACGGTGACGGCCGTATGACGGAGGCGTAAAGTCGCAGGCCGATCGCCGTGTCAGTTCAAGACGATGTAGCCTTCCGAATTGCTGACGTAGACCTTCTTGAAGAGATTCGTGGGCTGCAGACCGGCGAAGCCCGCATCATCGAACGGAATCCCGAGGATCTCGCCGCGCCAGAACACGCGGCCGTCAATGCGCAGCTCGCGAGGCGCCGTGCCGGCGCGTCGCGCGCCGGCAAGCGTCACGATCTCGCGCGTGGCGGTCGTCGTCGGGACGTTGAACAACACCAGGTTGTGCGCGCCCGAGTCGAGCAGCAGCCGGCCGAGGTTCGTGTCAATCGTGGGACGACCATCGACGAACAGGATGGGCACGCGCGTGCCGGTGCAGTCGCGGCGGCCAAATACGAGCCGCTTGGCGTGCATGTCGAGCATGTAGTCGAACTCGGCAAGAAAGGACTGGCCCAGCACGCCCTGAATGTCCCTCGAGAGCAACTGGACGGCGTCGAGCCCGCCCAGCAGCACGAGCTGCTTGGTGGCGCGGGCGGAGTCCGCGGAGATCTCGATCCCGTGAGCGCCGGGCACGACGTTCGCGCCGTTGGCCGACACGACGTTCGCGCGATACGCCGCCTTCAGTCCGACCTTCCGCGCGATTTTCGAGTCGAAGTGATTCAGCGTCGAGCCCGTGTCCACCAGGAACCGGTACGGACCGGAGCCGTTGACGAATACGCCCTCGACAATGGGATGACCGTTGATGAGATGCAGTTTGAGCCCGGGTTCGCGCCGGCCCTCGAGGCCGAGGGCGCCGGCAATCACCAGCAGGGCGCAAACAATGGCGGTACGGCGGAGCATGCCATCCGTTGTTTCGGCCTGCCGCCACGGGTACGTAGGGTGGAATTACGCAGTCTTGCGCGGGCAGGTGGACGGGATCCCCGATGGTAAGATCCGCGGCCGTGCCAGCCGGACTCATCGGCCAGCCGGTGCCGCGCAAGGAAGGACGCGCGAAGGTCACGGGCGTTGCTCGCTACGTCGATGACGTGCACCTGCCCGGGATGCTCTACGGCGCCACCGTGCGGAGCCCGGCGCCGCGCGGCCGGATCCGGAACATTCGATTCGACCCCGGCATTCCGTGGGACGAGCTCACGATCGTCACGGCCGCCGACGTCCCACCACCGAACCGGATCGCGCTCATCCTCGACGACCAGCCGTGCCTCGCCGACGGCGTCGTCAATCACGCCGAGGAACCGGTGGTGCTGCTCGCGCATCCGGACAAGTCGTTCCTGGAGAAGGCGCGGCGCTCGGTGACGATCGAGATCGACCCGCTGCCGGCGATTCACTCGATCGACGACAGCCTCGAGGCAAAGACCGTCATCTGGGGTACCGACAACATCTTCAAGTCGTTTCTCGTGCGGCGTGGCGACGTGGACGCGGCGTTCAAGCGCGCGCACCGGATCATCGCCGGTGAATACGTCACGAGCGCGCAGGAACAGCTCTACATCGAGCCGCAGGGCATCATCGCGACGTCCGATGCGGCCGGCCTGACGGTGTGGGGCTCGCTCCAGTGTCCCTACTACGTGCACAAGGCGCTCACCACGCTGTTCGGCATGCCCGATCGCGAGGTGCGCGTCGTGCAGATGGAGACCGGCGGCGGCTTTGGCGGCAAGGAAGAATACCCGTCGCACATCGCGGCACACGCGGCGCTGCTCGCGCGAAAGTCCGGACGGCCGGTGAAGCTCGTCTACGACCGCGCTGAAGACATGGTGGCGACGACCAAGCGGCATCCGTCGCGCACGCGGCACCGCACGGCGATCGATCGCGAAGGCCGGTTGCTCGCGATGGACATCGACTTCGTCCTCGACGGCGGCGCCTATTGCACGCTCTCCCCCGTCGTGCTCTCGCGCGGCACGCTACACGCCGCGGGGCCGTACTTCTGTCCGAACATCCGCATTCGCGGACGCGTCGTCGCCACCTCGACGCCGCCGCACGGCGCGTTTCGCGGCTTCGGCGCGCCGCAAAGTCTCTTCGCGCTCGAGCGGCACATGGACGTCGTCGCGACGGCCGCCGGCATTCAGCCCGACGAGCTGAGGCGCCGCAACTTCATCACGCAGGGACAGACGAGCGCGGTCGGCCAGGTCATGCGCGATCCCGTGGAGATGGATCAGCTGCTCGCGCGTGCGCTCGCGCTCTCCGACTATCACGCGAAGTGCGCGCGGTTCGCGCAGCAGAATCCCCACAGCGCCGTCAAGAAAGGCATCGGGTTCGCGACGTTCATGCACGGCGCCGGCTTCACCGGGTCCGGCGAGGATCACCTCGCCTCGGTCGTGCACGTCGAGGCGACGGCCGAAGGCCGCGTGCGCGTGCTGGCCGCCAGCACGGAGATCGGCCAGGGCACGAACACGATCTTCTCGCAGCTCGTCGCGGAGGCGCTCGGCATCGCGTATGACGACGTGGAGATCGCGCAGCCGGATACGGCCGCGGTGCCGAACAGCGGGCCGACCGTGGCGTCGCGCACCGTGATGGTCGTCGGCCGGCTCGTGGAAACCGCGGCTCGCAGCATCAAGCAGATGCTCATCGACGCATCATTCTTGCAGGAGCCGCACACCGCCGCTGATTTTGGCGCCGCGTGCGCGAAATACATCGCTGCCCGCGGTCCACTTCGCGCGTCGAGCAAGTATCAGGCGCCGCCCGGCAGTCACTGGGACGACGAGAAGTACGAGGGCGATGCGTACGGCGCGTACGCCTGGGCGGTGTACGTCGCCGAGGTCAGCGTCGACACGACGACGTACGAGACGCGCGTGGACGACTTCGTGGCCGTGCAGGAAATCGGCCGGGTCATCCATCCGATCCTCGCGGCCGGGCAGATTGAGGGCGGCGTCGCGCAGGCGATCGGCTTCGCGCTCTACGAGGACGTCGTGTGGCGTGACGGGCGAATGGCGAACGCGCAGATGACGAACTACATCATGCCGACGTCGATGGATCTGCCGACGATTCGTGTCTACTTCGAGGAGCGCCCGTACGCGCACGGTCCCGGCGGCGCCAAGGGCATCGGCGAGCTGCCGATGGACGGCGTCGCGCCGGCGATTGCCAATGCGATCGACCACGCCGTGGGCGCGAAGGTCACGCGCATACCGGTGACGCCCGAAGTGTTGATGGAACTACTGGAAACCAACAAAGCGAACCATGGTTAGCTTTTGTTTGTAGGTCTTGCTCATGTCTGATGCTTCAGTAGTCAGCGTTCGCCTCGTCGTCAACGGCACGGCGTCCGTCGTGCGCGTGCATCCGATGGCGCGGCTGCTGGATGTGCTGCGTGAAGAGCTGCGGCTGACGGGCACCAAGGAAGGATGCGGCGAGGGCGAGTGCGGCGCGTGCTCGGTGCTCGTCAACGGCGAGCTCGTGAACAGCTGCCTGACGCCGGTGCTGCAGGTGGCGGACGCGCCGATCACGACGATCGAAGGCGTGGCCGGCGGCGACGGCGAGCTCCACGCGGTGCAGCAAGCATTTCTCGAGCACGGCGGTGCGCAGTGCGGCATCTGCACGCCGGGCATGGTGCTCGCGGCCGTCAACCTGCTCGCCCGCCATCCTAACGCTGGCGACGCCGAGATCCGCAACGGCCTCGCCGGCAATCTCTGCCGCTGCACGGGCTACATGCGGATCTTCGAGGCCGTGCTGGCGGCAAAGAGACAGACGCAAGCCAAAAGCCAAAAGCCAGACGCCAGACGCCAGACGCCAGAGGCCTGAGGCCTGGTTTCCCATGCGCGCCTTTCTCCCGGCCTACGACCTCCGCGCCCCGGACACGTTGCCGGAGGTCTTGGCGCTGCTTGCCGAATCGCCCGGCAGATGGCGCCCGTTCGCCGGCGGCACGGACCTGATGGTGCTGTTTGAGGCGGGGAAGCTGCCGGAGGGGAAGTACGTCGGGTTGTGGAAGCTGCGGGAAAACCGATACCGGGTGTCGGTTTTCGGTATGGCTGAGGAAAACCGACACCCGGTATCGGTTTTCACGCTCAGCGCCCTCACCACGTACACCGACGTTCTTCGCAACGCCGACCTCCAGCGCGACTTCCCTCTTCTCGGCCGCGCCGCGGCCGAGACCGGCGGCATCGCGACACAGAATCGCGGCACGCTCGGCGGCAACATCGCGAACGCGTCGCCGGCCGCCGATACGCCGCCGGCGCTGCTCGTCTACGACGCGGAGCTGGAACTCGCGTCCGTACGCGGATCCCGCCGGCTCCCCTACGACCGCTTTCACCTCGGCTACAAGAAGATGGACCTGGCCGCAGACGAGATCATCACGCGTATCCATCTGCCCACCGGACGCACGCGGTCGCTGCAGTACTACCGCAAGGTCGGCACCCGGCGCGCGCAGGCGATTTCCAAGGTCTGCCTCGCGGTCACGGCCGATGTCGATCCGGGCTCGAAGACCATCCGCGGCATTCGCATCGCGATCAACAGCGTGGCACCGACCGTCATGCGCTGCCGGCGCGCCGAGGAGGCGCTTGGCGGCGTGGCGCTCGGCGATCCGGCGGTGATTCGAGCGGCACAGGACGCGCTCGCGGCCGACATCGCGCCCATCGACGACATCAGATCGACGGCGCGGTACCGCGCTCACGTCGCACAGCGATTGTTGGCGGAGGCTCTATCAACAAAAGCACACCATGGAGGACATGGAGGAAAACCACCCAGCCCATAGAGGACATGGAGACGACGTCTTGGGTTGAAAACCTTTCAGTAAGGTCTTCGAAACACCGTCCGTCTCCATGAGCTAGGCGTGTTTCCTCCATGTCCTCCATGGTGTGCTTTCGTTCGCGATCAATTTAAAATCGCGATCTCCACACTCGCCACCAAGTTCGTGGCCGCGTGCATCAGCATGCACAGCAGCAGCGATCCGGTCTTGAGGCGCGCCAAGGCGAGCACCAGACCGGTCACCAGCACGAGCACCATGCCGTACGCATCGTACTGAATGTGAATCAGCGCAAACACGACCGACGTCACGAGTACCGCGCCCATCCCGCCAAGCCGCGAGTGCTGCAGGCCTCGGAACAGGAATCCTCGGAAGAGAATCTCTTCGCCGATCGGGGCGCCAATGATCACGCCAAGCCACAGCACGGGAAGTGACGACGCGCCCTGGTAGATCTGCACCATCACGTCCGGCACGAGAGGACGGCCGAGCGCGATCGAGAGGCCGTCACCGGCGGCGACGAGGACCAGGATCGCAGCCGTCCAGCCCGCGCATACCTTCGCGCTGGGCCAGTACAGTCCGAGATAGTCACGAACGGTCGGCCCCTTGCGGACCTTGACGAACAGCACGACGAGGCCGGTGAGGACGAGCGCGCATGCGAGCGACGCTACGCCGAGCACCGTCCCGTCCGAGTCGGCGCGCCCCAATGCGGTCAGGAACTCGACGCCGGCCACCGACGCCATCACAATCGCGTACGCGATCGCGGCGACGACTTGCACGCCGACGAAGACAATCGCGAGAATCGCCGTCCAGCCGAGCGTGGCCCAGAACCACCAGGCGCCTTTTATCGTTGGTGTGACCGGCGCGCCTCCAGGATCTTGAGGAACGATCTCCCCTGAATCTCCTCCATCGACAGCCCCGTCTCGCATGCCTCCTCCATCGTCAGCGCGCCGGCGCTGACGGCGCGGGCGAAGAAGTTCAACAGTCCCTGCCCCGTCGCGGCGTCGTCGAACACGTCGCCGACGAGCGTCGCCTGCGCGGCCTTCTCGACGAAGTTGCGCAGACGCGCCGTGGCGGCCGGGCGCGCGGCCAGGAAGAACGCGAACAGCGCCGCGTAGCGTGTGGGCAGCTGCGCGGGATGCAGATCCCATCCCTGGTAGTACCCGTTCACCAGCGAATGCGTCACGTCGTCGAAGTGCGTCTTCCACGCGCGGCGGACGGAGTCCCGGTTCTCGCGGCGTTGGGCGTCGATGAGGTCCTGCCCGGCGGACGCTCGATGCGGCGCGATCGGCATGATGTTGGTCGCGCCGTCCGACAGCTGCACACCTGACTGCGCGAGCGCGACTTGCATCATGTGCTTCGCGAAGTCGCACGCCTGATGGCGCATGTGCTGCCACGACGCCGTGATCCCGCAGAGCGCCGTGTAGTCGTAGGTGCCGAAGTGCGCGCCGGTCACGCGGCCGCCGCCGGCCGCGACGAGCGATCGCAACGCGGACGAGCCGTCCGCCGCCAGGATCGACTGCGGCGTCTCGATCATCAGCTCGAGCCGGATGGCCGCGCGCGGGAGCCGCAGCCGGCGCTCGATCGACCCGCACGCGCGCGCGACGGCCGCGACATGCGCCGGCGACATCAACTTCGGAATGGTGACGACAAAGCCCGCCGGCAGGCGCCCCTTCGTCGCGCGAGCGAGCGACGTCACGAACAGATCGAGCGTCCGCAGCGAGCGCGCGTGCAGCTCCTTCGACATCGGCTTGATGCGAATCCCGATGAAGGGCGGGAGCGATCCGGCAGCGAGGCCCGCGGCGACCTCCGCGGCCGCCGACTCCGCGTGGCCATCTTCCTCGGCATCGGGCCGCGGACCGTACCCGTCCTCGAAATCGAGGCGGTAGTCCTCGACCGGCTCGCGCCGAAGTTTCTCGACCACGCGTGGATAAACGACCGCGCCGGTTTTCTCATCCAGTCCAAGCGCGTCGGCGAATCTCGCCGGATCGGGCGCGTACTGATCGAGCGCCGCCAGCGCCGCGGCGCCCAGCTTCTGTGCCGTATCGGCGCGAAACAAGTGGGCGCCGCCGTAGACGGTGTGAACGGGCTGGCGGTCGCCCGTCTCGCCGGGCCACGCACGCGCTACATCGGCGTTGGCTCGGGTCAACTCGCGCAGGATTGGCTTCAGGTCGGATGCGGACAGAGACATCTGAATTCGGGGATTTGGTGATTTGGAGATTCAACTTCCCCGATACGTCGTGTAGCCGTACGGACTGATGAGCAGCGGCACGTGATAGTGAGTCTCGCCGCCGAGGACCTCGAACACGATCACGACCGTCGGATACAGCGATTTGATCGACTGCGCGTCGAAGTACCGGTGCGTGTCGAACATCAGCCGGTAGACACCCAGCGCGGGGGCCTCGCCGGCCGGGAGGAGATTGCGCGCGCGGCCGTCGGCGTCCGTCTCGCCCTGGCCCACGCGCGTCCACTGCCCGCCGCTCTCGCGGCGCTCCAGCACGATGGCCATGCCGGCGGCGGGTTGACCGCGCGAGGTGTCGAGCACGTGCGTTGTGATGGCGCTCATGGTTCGCGCCGGATTCTACAGCACGCGTCCTCGTGGCGAGCCGGCAAACGCCGGGTCTCCAGACCCGGCCTCCATCTGAAAGATCACCTCGCCGCGGAGGATCGTCGCGTGGACTCGCCCGCGGAGCCGCATGCCGTGGTACGGCGTGATCGGATGCCGGTGTTGGAGCGTCGCCGCATCCACCACCACCTCGGCGTCAGGATCCCAGATGACAAGGTCCGCGTCGTACCCGACAGCAATGCGGCCTTTGCGGCGATCCAGCCCGGCGAGCCGCGCCGGCGCCGCCGACATCCACTCGGCGATGCGCTCGACGCCGAGTCCTCGAGCACGCGCACCAGTCCACACCGCGGCCAGCCCGACCTGCAGCGACGCGATGCCGCCCCACGCGCGAACGAAGTCGCCATCGTCCGTGTGCTTGAGCGAGGCCGGCGCCGGCGAGTGGTCGGTCGCCACCAGATCGATGACGCCGCCGGCGAGCGCCTGCCAGAGTCCGTCGCGGTGCCGGCGCTCACGGAGCGGCGGCGCGCACTTGAACGGCGTCGCGCCGTCCTCGATTTCCTCGGCACTGAACGTCAGGTAGTGCGGGCACGTTTCGACGGTCACGCGTGCGCCGCCGGCGCGGGCGGCTGCGATCACCGGCAGCGCATCCGCGGACGCCAGATGGACGATGTGCACGTGCAGGCCGAATTCGCGGGCGATGCGCACCAGCAGATCGATCGCCGCGTGCTCGCTCTCCGGCGGCCGGCTTCGAAGCCACGTGTCGTAACGCCGCGGATCGCCATTCGGCGCCTGCAACGCGGCCGGCCACTCGGCGTGCGCGAGCAACGGCACGCCAAGGCGCGCCAGAATCGGCGCGGCCTCATGAAGATCGCGCTCCGTCACGTGCGCAAACTCATCGACACCGGACGGTGTGAGAAAACACTTGAACCCGCGCACGCCGGCGCGCGCCAGTGGCTCGAGGTCCGCGCTGTTGCCCGGCACGACGCCGCCCCAGCAAGCGACATCGACATGACAGCGGCCCTCGGCCGCACGGCGCTTCGCCTCGAGGCCCGCGACGCTCGTCGTGGCCGGGATGCTGTTGAGGGGCATGTCCACGAGCGTCGTCACGCCACCGGCCGCGGCGGCGCGGGTCGCGGTCTCGAAGCCTTCCCACTCGGCGCGGCCCGGATCGTTGATGTGCACGTGCGAGTCGACGAGGCCGGGCATGACGACGAGGTGGCTCGCGTCGATGGTCGCGACGTCGTGATCGCGATCGTACGTAGGGCGGACCGAACTTTGGTCCGCCGCGTCTTTGGCGAACCGAAGTTCGGTTCGCCCTACGTACTCCGGCCCAACGTACTGAATCTTCCCGTCTTGAACGTGAATCTCCGCCGGCCTGACGCCGTCGGGCAGCACGACGCGCTCACTGCGGATGATGAGCGGGGAATCGGGCACACGCGGAGCCTCTAGCGCGCGACGGTCGCTTCTATCAGACCGTGCGGCTCGTCGGTGGGAACGAAGATCTCGTTGCGGTTTTCGAGACCCAGGCGCGACAGATCCACAGGCAGGTGATGCTTGTTCGGCATGACGAGATGGATCGCGACCACGTCATCGACGCAGCGAATCACGGCCTGGCCCATCGCGTAGAGCGTGTGCTGCACCGAGGCGCTGCGGTGCTCGGCGAACGATTCGAGCAGCGTGCGCCGCACCGCCTGCCACGCGGGGCCGAAGCTGATGTTGGTGTCGCGATACCGCCACGTCGCCGTGAGCGCCGTGGCGAAAATGCGATCCTCCGTCTCCGGCAGGGTCGTGAACTCGTCGCGCGGGAACCCGGCAAAGGCCGAGTGCGCCGACTTGAGGATGACGAGATCCGCGACGCCGGCCTCGACCGACGTCTGCTGGCGATCGGCCGAGATCGACGCCGTGCGCGCGTCGGGGCCGTGCCGGACGAACGCATCGCTGTACTCGTGGCCGCCCGTGCTGATGCGGCCCCACCCGTGCTCCGTCATGTCGATCCTGACGCGGTCCAGCCGCGGATTGCGCTCGAGGAAATGCGCCGCGAGGACCAGGCCGAACGGCTCGGGCTCACGCACCTGCCCGCGCGCGGCCAGCGCGTAGACGGTGTTCTTCATCGTGTCGGTGGGCAGCACGGCGCTGTTGTCGCCCTCGGTGTACGACTCGTCGTAGTCGCCTTGAAATTGGATCGCGATGGTGAGGTCCGCGAGATCGTGACGGTCGGGACGGCGCGTCAACTGCACCAGCCGGACCCGCGACTTGCCGTACGCCGTGCCGAGCAGCATGACCCTCTCCAGATGCACTACTATCGCCGACGTGGCCGCGAATCATAGCATCGCATCGTTTTCGTCTTTCACGCATCTGGCGGATCTCGCGTCCGCGCGCGTCGGCGGTCGCGCGATCGCCACGAACGACGACTTTTTCGCGCCGATGGGGAACCTGCTGAAGCCCGATCCGGCGATCTTCGTTCCCGGCAAGTTCACGCCGCTCGGCAAGTGGATGGACGGGTGGGAGTCGCGACGGCGGCGCACGCCCGGCCACGACTGGTGCGTGATCGCGCTCGGCATTCGCGGGGTCGTCAAAGGCGTCGACGTCGACACGTCGCACTTCACCGGCAATTTCCCGTCGCACTGCTCCATCGACGGGCTCGACCTGAGTGGTGGAGCCCCGGGTCTTCAGACCCGGGGACGGACGCTCGACAAGAAAACGTGCGCGCGTGAGGGCGCGCCGTGGGCGCCGATGTTGTTGAAGGCGCCGCTCGCGGGCAACAGTCACAATCTGTTCGCGATGGACGTCGAGCAGCCGTGGACGCATCTGCGGCTGAACATCATTCCGGATGGCGGCGTCGCGCGGCTGCGCGTGCACGGCGAAGCCGAGATCGACTGGGCACGTCTCGCACGCTCAAAAAAGAGCATCGATCTCGTGTCCATCATGAACGGCGGCCTCGTGCTCGGCGCGAGCGACATGCACTTTGGCGCCAAGGACAACCTCATCATGCCGGGCCGCGCGAAGAACATGGGCGACGGCTGGGAGACGCGCCGGCGCCGCGGCCCCGGCTTCGACTGGGCCATCGTGCGGCTCGGCGCGGCCGGCATCGTCAAGAAAGTCGAGATCGACACGAATCACTTCAAAGGCAATTTCCCGGAGAGCGCGTCGATCGAAGCGTGTCTCGCGCCAGGCGCACCAGTCGAAGCCTTGTCGACGTCGGGCGCGTGGATCGAGCTCCTGCCGCGTACGAAGCTCCGCGCCCATCGCCGGCATCTGTTTTCGCGCGAGCTTCGCAAGGCCGGCACCGTCTCGCACGTGCGGCTGAACATCTTTCCCGACGGCGGCATCAGTCGTCTACGCGTCCATGGCATCGTGGCAGCGCGTTGACGAGGCGCGGCCGGATGAAGCCCGGCGGCTCCTGAGGACGTGTTGCGGCTCGGCACGCTGGGTGGACGGCATGATGACGCGACGTCCGTTCGGCAGTACCGACGCGCTACTGGCGTCGGCGCGTGACGTGTGGGACGCGCTCACACCCGACGATTGGCGCGAGGCGTTCAGCCACCATCCGAAGATCGGCGACCGCGCTTCGCTCGAGGCCAGGTTCCCGGCGACGCATCACTTGTCCGAGCGCGAGCAGGCCGGCGTGACCAACGCCGCGCCCGACGTCCTCGACGCGCTCGCCGACGCGAACCGCGCGTACGAAGCGCGGTTCGGCTACATCTTCATCGTCTGCGTCACCGGCAAAACGGCGTCCGAGATGCTTGCCATGGTGCGTGAGCGGCTCGGCAACGATCACGGCACCGAAATCCGGATCGCCGCGAACGAGCAGGCGCGAATCACTGCGCTGAGACTCGACGCGCTCGGTACGTAGGGCGGACCGAACTTCGGTCCGCCCGCGCGGTGGCGGACCAAAGACCGGTCCGCCCTACGTACGATAGAGTGCCTGTTTGTGCAGCTGAACCTACCGACTGACATTGAAATCGCGAACAGCGTGAAGCCGCGGCCCATCGTGGATGTGGCCAAGGACCTCGGCCTCGTCCCCGACGATCTCGAGATGTACGGTAAGCACAAGGCGAAGCTGCCGCTCGAGCTCGCCTCGCGGCCCGCGAAGGGCCGGTTGGTGCTCGTGACGGCGATCAACCCGACCCCCGCGGGCGAGGGCAAGAGCACCGTGTCGGTCGGTCTCGCGCAGGCGCTGCGGCGGCGCAACGTCAACGCGGTGCTCTGCATGCGCGAGCCGAGCCTGGGACCCGTCTTCGGCGTCAAGGGCGGCGCGGCCGGCGGCGGCTACTCGCAGGTCATCCCGATGGATGACATCAACCTGCACTTCACCGGTGACTTCCACGCCATTTCGAGCGCGCATGCGCTGCTCTCGGCGATCATCGACAACCACCTGCAGCACGGCTCCACGGTCGGGCTCGATTCGGGCCGCATCACGTGGCCGCGCACGATTGACATGAACGACCGCTCGCTCCGGCATGCCGTGATCGGCATCGGCCCGGGCAACGGCGTCGTCCGTGAAGAGCGCTGGGTGATCATTCCGGCGAGCGAGATCATGGCGATTGTCGCGCTCGCCACCGGGCGCGAGGATCTCGAGAAGCGCCTTGGCCAGATCATCGTCGGGTCGACTCGCGGCGAAGCGCGCACCGCCGTCCGCGCGCGCGACCTCAAAGCCGCCGGCGCGATGGCGATGCTGCTCAAGGATGCCCTCTGCCCCAACCTCGTGCAGACGCTCGAAGGCGGACCGGCACTCGTGCACGCGGGCCCGTTCGGCAACATTGCGCACGGCTGCAACAGCATTCTCGCGACCAAAGTCGGCCTCGCCCTCGGCGACGTCGTCGTCACCGAAGCCGGATTCGGATCCGATCTCGGCGCCGAGAAGTTCTTCAACATCAAGTGCCGCGTCGGCGGGCTCAACCCCGAAGCCGCGGTGCTCGTGGCGACCGTGCGCTCGCTCAAGATGCAGGGGGGCGCAGACAGGCGCGCGCTCGGCAAGGAAGACCTCGAGGCGCTCGAGCGCGGTCTCCCGCACTTGAAGCATCACATCGAGAACGTCCGTCAGTTCGGCGTGCCGGTCGTCGTCGCGATCAACCGGTTCATGGCCGACACCGAAGCCGAGCTCACGCGCGTCAACGACTACGCGGCGAAGCTCGGCGTCAACGTCGTGCTGTGCGAAGTCTGGGAGAAGGGCGGCGCCGGCGGCGACGCCCTGGCGCGCGAAGTGATGGCGCTCCTCGACGGCAGGACGGCGAAGTTCAAGCCGATCTACGAGATCACACAGTCCGTGCCCGAGAAGATCGAGACGATTGTGAAGAAGGTGTACGGCGGGGACGGCGTCAACTTCACGCCGGCGGCGTTACGCGCGATCGAATACCTCGAGGCCGTCGGTCTTCAGCACACGCCGATCTGCATGGCGAAGACGCAGTACTCGCTGACCGACGATCCGAACCGCCTCGGCAAGCCGGCCGGCTTCCGCATCACTATCAATGAAGTGTACGGCTCGGCCGGCGCCGGCTTCGTCGTCGCCAAGGCCGGCGACATCATGACGATGCCCGGGCTCCCGAAGGTGCCGGCCGCCGAAGGCATGGCGGTCAAACCGAACGGGGAAATCGTGGGCTTGTCTTAAGACAAGACGCGAAGGGGCGCGAAGACGCGAAGCGCGAAGACTCATTGCGCGCCGTTGCACGGTCTTGCGCTCGCCCGTTTAAGTCGTTCCTTTCCCGGGCGATAACACGTTAGAGCTACGTTCCCCGTGGCCAGAACACCGTGCCGAAGACTGCCGTCATGCTCGTTCCGTACCTGGAGCACCAGCACAAGGGCCGGCCGCCCCACAGGGTGAAGCTCCAGAAATTTCCATTCCGGATCGGCCGCAGTCCGCGCGCGGACCACACGATCTATTCGCAGGAAGTCTCCACACTCCACGCTGAAGTGCTTCGCGAAGGCGACGACCTCGTCTTGCGCGACCTCGGCAGCACGAACGGCACGTTCGTCAACGCCGAGCGCGTGACCCGGCACGCTCTGAAGGACGGCGACGTGGTGCACATCGCCTCGGAAGAGCACCGCTTCGGCTTCATGGACGCGCCGCAGCAAGCCGACGCGCCGGAGGCGACGCTCGCCTGGAACGCCGGTGAGACGAAGAAGGACATCCGTGAGACGCACGACCTCGGCCGCGTCTTCGCCCTGCGCGCGGTGACCGCCGTCTTCCAGCCGATCGTCCGGCTCTCGGACGGCGCGCGCATCGCGTACGAAACGCTCGGCCGCGTCACGATCGAGCAGGGACGCTATTCCATCGGCGAAACGCTGCGGATTGCGGGCGAGCGCGGTCAGGCCGCCCGGCTGAGCCGGCTGATTCGCGAAGTGGCCGTCGAGGAACTGCGCTACCTGCGCGAACGGCCGATCTCGATCTTCTTCAACCTGCATCCGGCCGAGATGGCGGACCTGCAGGAGGTCAAGAACGAGCTGGCCCGAGTGGCCGCCGGCCTGGATGCCGACCAGCGCGCGGTGCTGGAAATTCACGAAGGTGCGGTGACCGACTCCCAGACGATGCTCCACATCCGCGAAGTGCTTACGGATTTGCAGATCGGCCTGGCCTACGACGACTTCGGCGCCGGACAGTCGCGACTGATGGAGCTCGTCGAGGTCCCGCCGGACTTCCTGAAACTCGACATGTCGCTCGTGCGGGACATCGACCGGTCGCCGAAGCGCCAGGACCTCGTCCGGGCGCTGGTCACCGTGATGTGCGACCTCGGCATCGAGGTGATTGCCGAGGGAATCGAACGCGCCGAAGAGGCCGACGCCTGCCGCCAGCTCGGATGCGCGCTCGGTCAAGGCTTCCTGACGGGCCGCCCCGAAGCCATTCGGAAAGACCGTGCCTAGGTTGGAGGCCGGGTCTTCAGACCCGGCGTACAGTCTTGTATCAATCCCGTCACACCATCGGGCACGGCCGATACACTTTCGATCCGCACCTCGTTGACAGTGCCTCGCCGGAATGGAACCCTGGAAATGCCCCCATCGAGCATCCGAGGTTTCACCCTATGACGATCCGGAGATTCCTTGCTGTCGCCGTTGCGCTGACGATCATGTGCCTGCCCGCCACGTCGCTCGCGCAATCGACCGGCGTCATCAGCGGCAAGGCCAGCGATCAGTTCAAGCCGCAATTCACGGACTACACCGTGCAGGTCCGCAACGCCGAGACGGGACAGGCCGTCGCCTCGAAGCCGCTCGACGCGGACGGCAAGTTCTCCTTTACCGGCCTCGCGCTGAACCAGTTCTACCTCGTCGAGATCTTCCGTACGAAGGACAACCGGCTCATTTGCACCGAAGGTCCGTACGCGCTGGCGGCCGATAAGGTCTCGACGCGCACGAACGTGACGATCGGTTGCGGCAAGCCGCCGGCTGCCCTATGGCTGCTCATCGCAGCCGGCGGCACCGCCTCGGCGGTCGGCATGACGACCGCCAGCGGAAGTCGATAAACCTATCCCGATAAGCCCTCGATCATCCGGTTCAGGTCGGCCTGAGCTTTCTGCCGATCTGCGCTCAAGCTCTGTGATTCCCGGCGGAGCACGTCCAGCCGGTCCTCCTGATCCTGCAGTTGCTTGACGTAGCGCTGCAGGAGCTGCTTCTCCTCGGCACTCCCTTTGAGCGACTTCATGTTCTCGCGCACTCGATCCTGGCTGGCGGTGATCGCCGCCACCTCGCGGTCTTTCGCCTGCATCTCACCGGTGAGCCGCGCGACTTCGGCCTTCTGCTCCAGAATCTGCCGCAGCGCCGCTTCGACGGCCGGCGCGATGAGCTCGTCCCGCACCAGCACCGAGATCTGATCGTCGGTGACGTTCGTCACCGCGTACTGCACCCGGCCGGCCCGCACCTCATCGACGACGATGAGTGCGGTCGTTTTCGGCTGGAGCGGCACCCGGAAGCGATGCCACGCCGAGGTGGTCTCGCTGGCCGTGACCGTGCTCACGACGGTCCAGCCCACGTGCACTGGATGCTCGATGACGAGCGTGCGCGCTTCCGTGTCTTCGTTCCGCGCCGAGTACGTGCGGCGCTGGCGCTCCTCGGTCGTCTGAATCAGGAGCCCTCGGGCGATCTGCACTTTCGTGACGGTAGTCGGCACCGTCTCGCCCTTGCCATCGACGTAGACGCCAAGGTCAATCGCATACGACAACAGCCTCTTCGCTCCGGCCTTGAGCGGATCCATCAAGCCCTCGCCGGCAAACGCCTGGCCCTCGATGACCGAGAACGTCCCGCCGTCGAGCGTCATGTCCGTGGCATTCGTCAGCCACACGGCCCGTAGCGGCCGGCTCAATCCGGCCGCGGCGTTCCAGAGCGAGACTTTTTCGGCTTCAACCTCGCCGCTCAAGATGGGCACGAGCGCCGACTGGTTCTTGCGAATCGTGACCGGCTGCTTGAGCTTGTATTCGAACAGGTCGCCGAGCGGCGACGCATTCGCGTCCGCCTGCCCGGCGGAGCGCAGCATGACCTCCTCGATGGCGTCCATTCGGGAGCTGCCGGCGCCGAGGAACGTCAGGTTGGAGAGCGTGTTCCGACCGCTGACGCCGTCGATCGTGGTGTTGAGCGTGCTTTGCGGCAAGCCCTCCACCGCGATCGTTTCGCTCAGCTGTCCAATCTCGAGCGTCGCGTTCACGACGGTTTCCATGCCGCCGGAGACCAACACGCCCGAGTGATTCCGGTTCTTGAATCCTGTGAGACTGACGTTCACCTGATACGAGCCCGGCGACAGATTCCGCATGACGTAGCGGCCGTCGGGATCCGTCGTCAACTTCGCGACAGCCACACCGTCGCGAAGAATCTGCACCGTGGCGCCGGGAATTGTGCCGCCATCGCGGTCGGTCACCTTCCCGGTCATCGCGCCCGTGCCCGCCATGCCCATCGCGCCCTGATGCGTCTGCGGCGCGAGCGACATCCGATCCGGCGCCGAGACCACCGGACGCTGCACGTAGAGCGGCTGAGACATCGCCTGCACGAACGACTGCGGTGCGCCGGCGACGAGCGACAGCTCGACGTTCTCCCAGTCCTCGCCGACCGTGTTGTCGATGACCGCCCAGCCCTGCAGCAACGGCTTGCGCGTCTGCGTGGCTCCGGGCAGCAACAGTCGATACGTGGGTTTCCACACCGGCACTTCGCTGATGTAGCTCACGAACAGTTCGCGCTCGCCCGTGCCGCTCGTGGCGATCGAGACACGACGCACGTCGCGATCGCGCACCGATCCGACGAGCGAGAGGTAGCGGCCGATCTCCTGATTCAGGTCCGCCTCGAGCACACGCACGCTGACGCCCGGATCGAGCGCCACGGTCTGGATCTCGCCCGCCTCCGTCACGATCGACAACGTCTCCACCGGCACGACGGCCGACCCGATCTGACGTTGGGTCCGCTCGACGCTCAGCAGTCGTCCCACCGCATGCGTGGCACCGCTCCGCACATCGACCCTCGCGCCACGGAGCGCGGTGAGCAACTGCGCCCGCGTCGCTTCCTGCCCGACGGGCAGCCGCAACGCACCCAGCCGGCGCTCGAGCTCGGCTTCTGAGTTGTAGCTGATGCCGAGCACACGTCCGCCGTTGAGGTCGAGGGTCGTCAGCGACTTCAGCACGTCGTCGAGCTGGCCGCTGGTGAAATCGACCGTGACGATCTGGTTGTCCCGGACGCGTCCGAGATGCTCGAAATACCCGACGCCGCTCTTGTACAGCACGACGCGACGAACGGGGAGACGATTAGCCGCGGTGACTTCGCGCGCCACGGGCGCCGCAGGAACCTGCGGAGCTTGAGCGTGCAGAAGGCTGGTGAGAGCCATCACGCCGGCCGTGACCATCACGGACGTGCGCGCAGAAGGGGCGTCTTGCCGAGCGACGAACCCGAACCTCATGACATCCTCCGAGGACGTTCGGGCAGGGCTGGCAGCCGTTGAGACTTAGATGCGTACCGGCTCCGGTTGGCCGGGAGGGGCCGGAACGTGCGGCGTGCGGAGTGCGTTATGCGGAGTGCTTGTGCGTTGTGCGGAGTGCTGATCCAAAGCACGTCGCACACGCACGTCGCACCCCGCACAGCGCACCCCGCACAGCGCACCCCGCACTACAAGGTGACAACCTCGAGTGGCGGCGTCGTCTTCCACTTCCCTTTCGTGAAGTCCGGGAAGTCGACGGGTGCGCCGCGGCGTGACACCGACTGACAACTGATCTGCACGACGGCGCTGAGCGCCGCCGCGTCGTACACGGTCATGTCCGTCGGCAGGCCTTCGCGCAGACATTTGATGAGCCGCGCGTCTTCTATGTAATCCATGCCGCCATGCCCGGCCTGCCGCTGCTCGGGCGTGATCGCCTTCCACAACGGATGCTCGAACTCGGCCTGCAGCGTGCTCGCATCCACCCAGCGGTCGTTGGCGCCGCGGCCTTCGATGTAGGCACGGTTCGGATAGCCCTCGAACAGCCCCTTCGTGCCCTGCACGATGTGGATCCGGCTGTACGGCCGCGGGAGGTTCGTGCAGTGCTGCACCATGATCGTCTTGCCGTTGGCCGTCTTGATCAGGCTCGTGTTCACGTCGCCGAGCGGGTACGTCTCCTGCCGCTTCGGCGACTCACGCGGATAGTGTTCCGCCGCCCAGTTCTGCAGGCCGCGTGACGGTCCGCTCATCGAGACGAGGTACTCGAAGCGATCGCCGCGATTGATGTCGAGGCAGTTGGCGATCGGACCGAGGCCGTGCGTCGGGTAGAGATTCCCGTTGAGCTTCGTCGCCCACGCGCGCCGCCACAGGCCCTCACCGGTGTCGGCGAACTTGATCGACCGCAGGTCGTGGAGATATCCGCCCTCGGCATGCAGGATGTCGCCGAAGAGGCCCTGCTTGACCATGTTGAAGGCCATCATCTCCATGCGGTCGTAGTTGCAGTTCTCCATCATCACGCAGTGCTTCTTGTACTTCTCTGCGGCTTCGACGATGGCCCAGCAGTCGTCGACGGTCATCGCGGCGGGCACTTCCGTGGCGGTGTGCTTTCCGGTCTTCATGGCCGCGAGCATGATCGGCACGTGCCATTCCCACGGCGTCGCGTTGAACACGAGATCGAGGTCCTCCGTCTCGCACATGCGCTCGAAGTCGCGGGGGCCCTTGTTGTAAACAGCGGGGGCCGCCTGACCTGCCTTTACGCACTCTGTCTCGGCCCACGTGGTCGCCTCGGGCCGAATGTCGCAGACGGCAGAGATGCGGCAGCCCGGGACGCCGAGGAAATTGCGCACGTGGCCGCGGCCCTGACCGCCGACGCCGACGATGCCGATGCGCACGTTGGGGATCGGCGGCGCTGCAAACCGCGCCGACGTCGAGGGCGTGCTCTGCACGGCGCCCTGCGCGCCGTCGCCGGCCGCCGCCGCCCCGGCGACCACGGCCGCGCCGCTGATTTTCAGAAACTCTCGTCGATTGAAATCCTGTGACATTCCGCGAGCCTCCACGTCCCGAACAGACGCCCGCCGGAAATTGTAGCGAAAAACAATGGGGCGGGCTGAAGCCCGCCCCTCCGTCTGAAATTACTTTGCGAGGACGATGCGATCGGTCACCCGGCCGGGGGCATTCGGGGCGGCCGCGGGCTCGACCGGCCGGACCGAGAAGGCGGGATTGCGGCGCATATCCGCGGTGACGAACGGATCGCCCTCGAAGACGATTTCGAAGATCCGGTCCGCGAACCCGTTGGCCGTGACCTCGAAGTGAATGTGGCCGGGTACCCGGCTGCTGGGATACGACCCGGGCCGGATCGTCTGAAGCGACCACTCACCGCGCTGCCCCGAACGCAGGAAGAGCTTCAGACGCGGATTGCGATTGTCGCTGGCCGGTTTCACGCCGTAGTAGCCCTCGGCGTCAGTCTGATACGCGTAAATCGACGCTCCCGGCACCGGCATGCCGTCGGTGGCAACGACGACGCCGGTCACGTTCAACTTGGGACCGGGCTCAGACGCAGGCGCGAGGATGCCGGTGGCCGGCGCGTTCGTGGGCGCGACGTGCACCGACTGGGCCTCGCCCACCAGCACGAGATGGCCGACCGCGACAACACCGGCAAGACGGATCGTCCATCGACGCGTGCATCCAGGCATGGGTCCTCACCGACCGGCGAGTTTCAGGTCCTGTTTCTTTCTCTCGCCGTCCGCCAGTGTGAGCTTGAACGCAGTCGCCTGCAACTGTTCGAGAAAGGACGGATCGTACAGATCGGCGGGCTCGTAGTCGGTGACGGCCGTCATGAAATACTCGCCGGCCGGCAAGTTGGCGATCTTGAAGGTGCCGTTCGTCGCGGGTCTGGTGGCCTGTGTCCGTCGAGAGGTCTGCAGCCAGAATCGCCGGTCGGTCGAGAACACGACGATCGACAACTCGGATGTTGGACGGCCAGCTCCATCGAACAGCGTGCCGGAGATCTCCGTAGGCTGATCCGTGAACGTTGCCACCAGGCCCGCGACGGACGCACCGGGCGCAAGTTCGAGCGGAAGATCGGCCACATCGCGACCGCTCAAGGTGACGGACTTCAACGTCCATCCCATGACCACCGGCGACGGACCCGGCACTCGAACGTTGTATGCGCCTGGCATCACGTCCGATGCGGTGAATGCGCCGCTGGCTTGCACGGACGCGATCGGCGCGCTGCTGGCGATGGCCGTCGTCACCGGCGCCAACAGAAGGCGAAGGAGACCCGGATTCTCGGGCGGCGCGAGCGACGTCCCGGCAAATGCGACCGTGCCCGACACGGTGGCGCCGAGGTGCAGTGTCACGGCCACGCCCGATTGGTCCTGGCCGTCCACGGTGAGATTGGCCTGGCCCCAACGCGGCGGCGCACCCGGCGCCGAATTGCCGGGTCGCGCGGCGCCTGGTGCCGGCCCACTCCGGGCCTGCACGATGTACTCGCCTGGCGTGACGCCGCCTACCGAGAACTTCCCGCCCGACATCGTGGGCCGCGACACGTTCAGAACCCCGATCTGGATCATCATGGCAGCGTTCGCACTGTTCAGCGCCGACTTCGGGACGAGCAAGACGGTCGCATCGGGAATCAGCTGACCGGTGGCGTCGACGAGCATGCCTTCGATTCGCGCCGTCGGCACGTACTGCATCGCGAAGCTCACACCACCACGTTCTTCGCCGGGACCGAGCGGCACTCGTTGCGCGGCCGCCGCGTCGACGGTGCCCGGGTAGTACACCGGCGCGTATCCCACCGGAGGACCGGGTGGCGGCAACGGCAGCGGACTCTGCGTTCCAGCGCCGGTGCGCGGATCGGCAGCGGAAAGCTGTTGCCGCGCCTTTTGCACTTCATCCGCCGTGACCACACGCAGCTCGCCGAATCCAGCGCTGGGAGGAGCCACGGAGATCACGTAGCTGGCCGGCGCCAATCCAAAGATGCGATACACACCGCGGTCGTCGGTCGTTGCCGTTGTGCTCGAGCCCGGCGAGGGCGTCACGTCGACGAGGCCTTGTACTCGCGTCGCCTGCACCGCGAGACCGACGGCTGGACGCCCGAATTGATCGCTGACCGTTCCGGTGAGCACCGCGCCGCGCAGCATGCGCAACTGCACGGATTGCCGCTGGCCTTCCGCGACGGCGATCGCGACACCGGGTCCGCGTCCTGGACGCTTCGACCCGTAAAAGACGGGCACGTAGCCGGTTTTCCTGGCGGTCATCGAGAAGTTGCCGGCCGGCAACCGCGTGAAGGCGAACCGTCCCGCATCGTCGGTGACCGCGACGCGCGAACTGCCCGTGCCGGCGAGCGTCACCGTCGCCCGCCGCACCGGCCGGGCGTCCGAATCGTCGGTGACGAGCGTTCCCGCGATGACGGCCGAACCGGTGACGGCCGCGCGAACGCCAGCATCACGCGTCTGCCGATCGGCCGCCACACCGAACGCGACGGCGCCTGACCACAGAATCACCGTCGCGCAAATGGCCGAGGTGCGGATTGTCATCGGTTCACCTCGCTATCGGGGAATCAACGTCCGAAGCGCTTGCGTCTTCTTCTCGCCGTCGCCGATGGTCACGCGCACCGCCATTCCTTGCAGCCGATCGAGAAATGCTGGCGTCTGCCACGCGCTCGTCGTGCTGTCGTCGACGGCCACGACAAAATACTGGCCGGCCGGCAATGACCCGACGCTGTAGGTCCCCGATTTCGTCGCCGGCGTCAGGCGGACTCGTCGCGTACTGAAAATACTCTGCCGCCACGTCTGCGAATCCGCGGGAAAGACGATGATCTCCGCGGCGCCGTCCGGCTCACCCTTCGCGTTGAGGACCGTGCCGGACAACTCGGCCAGTTCCTCAACGAAGGTCGCGACCAGATCCGACACGTCGGTCGCCTCGAGATCGAGCGGCTCGTCGGTGACGTTGCGGCTGCCGTGCATCACCGACTTCAGCGTCCAGCCCGGGGCCGCAGCCATGGCGCTCACGAGGTACCTGCCTGGCGGATGACCGGCCGACGCGAACGAGCCGTCCGCGTTGATTCGTGTCGGGGCGAGCGGCGTGGACGGCCGAGGGCCGATCAGCGCGAGGCTGACACTGGCCCGGGCGAAAATCTGCGGCGATGGTGCTGGCTTCGCGCCAACGAACTCGAGACGGCCACTGACCCGCAGGCCGGGCTTCAACGGCACGGACACGCCGGCCAGATCGGCCCCACTGACGGTCACGGACATGGCCGCCCACAGGACCGAGTTGGGCGCGGGTGGAGCCAACGGATCGGTCGGCCGGACGGCCTTCAGGACCTTCATGGTGTACTGGCCGGCCTGCACGCCGAGAAACGTGAACGCGCCACTGGCGTCGGTGACGGTCGTAGCAGACTCCATCTCGACTGCAAACTCATCCGAGCCCGCCGGCAGCAGTTTCACCCCGACATTCTTCGCGGGACCGTCCGGACCGGTCACGACACCTGACACGCGAACCGTGGGCACGAGCCGAATCTGCAGGTCGACGCCGCGGCGCTCCTCGCCCGATCCCAGCGTGATCACCGACGCCTGCGACGACACAGGCACGTTCGGAAAGAATGCCGTCGCATACACGAGCACCTTGCCGTCGTCGGTGGGTTGCGGAATCGCGTACGCCTGCTGCATGCCGCTTTCGAGCACCTGGTCACCGATGCGAAATCCGGTCCCGATTGGCGGCGATGCCCCGGCCATCAGGAACTCCAAGTTGACCGGTCCTAGATTGGCGCCGCTCATCGCCGTCTCGACAAAACCATCCGCCGTCGCGGCCGGCACCGTTGACTGCACCGCGACGATGCCGACGATGTAGTCGCCCGGCGAGATGCCTCCAAAGCGATACACCCCGCGATCGTCCGTGAACATCTGGGTCGTCGCGACGATGCTCATGCCGCTGGTCGGTGAGCGCTTTCTAAAGAGACGAACCATCGCGCCCACGGCGGGCTCACCGGCCTCGTCGAGCACGGTGCCGTTGATGGCGCCGTACTTCCACAGCGTGATCTTCACGTCGCCGCGCCTTTCATCCGGCGCGAGATCGAGAAAGTGCACCGTGCCGGCCGGCTTGTTCTGCAAATAGCCGCCCGACAGGTATCCGGTTGCCGCCGCGCTCACGGCGTACCGCCCGCCAGGTAAGTCGCGGAACAAGAAGTGTCCGTCGGCATTGCTGATCAGGCGACGAGGTATCGACGCAATGAGATTGGCCGAAGTGACCGGGGCGACCGCGAGCGGTCCACCGGGCGCCTCGCCGGGAACATCTCCGAAGCGGGTCAGTGTGACGATCGCGCCCGCAACTGACTGCTCCGTGCCAGCCTCGAGAATCCGCCCGAGAATGAAGCCGGCGCCTTTCGCGAAATCCGCCGCCGGGGGCCCGGCGGGTGGCGGAGGCGGTGGAGGAGGTGGCGGCGGCGGACCCTGTGCCGCACCGCCCGCGCCTCCGAGGGTGGCCAGGATGACAAGCAGCGCGCCAAGCCACAGCCCGAACTGCCGAATCCTCATGATCTAACCTTTGACACCGCCCAGGGGCTCACGGGTTCTCGTCGCCGCCGGAACCAGGGCTGTCGATGAGCGCCACCCGCCGTGCGTGCCGCCCGCCCTCGAAGGGCGTCGCGAGCCACGTCGTGACGATCGGCAGCAGGACGTCCTCGGTGATGAGCCGCGCGCCGATCGAGAGCACGTTGGCGTCGTTGTGCTGACGCGCGAGTCGCGCGGACTCGACGTTCCAGCAGAGCGAGCAGCGGACGCCCGGCACGCGGTTGGCGACCATCGCTTCGCCATTGCCTGAGCCGCCAATCACGATGCCGCGCTCGAAGTCGCCGCGGGCCACGGCTTCCGCCACGGGGCGAATCACCAGCGGATAGTCGACCGGCGCGTCGGACCCTGCCCCGAAGTCGGTGACGTCGTGACCGAGCGCGGCGAGCGCCGTTCTCAGTCGCTCCTTGTAGTGAAAGCCCGCGTGATCAGCGCCGATGGCGATCTTCATGCTTCTTTCTCACGGGAGCGAAGTTGTCACCGTAGTCCGCCATGGCGGCGCGTACGACCTTGAGGGCGTGCGCCCGGCCGTACACCGTTCGAATCTTCGCCTGCACGCGCTGGCCCGGCACGAGCTTGTAGGTCAGGAAGTAGTGCTGCAACCGCTCGACGAAGACGGGCGGCACGTCCTTGATGTCGCGCGCCCCGCCCCACACGTAGTCGTTCTCCAGGACGCTGATGATCTTGTCGTCGGCCTCGCCGTTGTCGATCATCTGCAGGCCGCCAATGACGCGACAGCGGACGAGAATCTCGTTCCGCGTGATGGCCCGCTCGCTCAGCACGCAGATGTCCAGCGGATCTCCGTCGCCACGCTTCGACGATGGCGCGAGCTTGCGAACGTGGTCGGCGCAGTACGTCCGCGGCACGAACCCGTACAAGGTCGGCGGCTGCGCGGACGTGCGCTGCGGCCGATCGACACGCAGGTAGCCCGAGACCTTGTCCACTTCGTACTTCATGAGATCGAACGGCGTGATCTCGATGTACGCGTTGAGGACTTCCGGCGGATTCGGACCGGCCTCCAGCCCGTGCCACGGGTGAGGCCGGAAGGCGTTGACCGTCATCGCCGGTACACCACCTTCCCCGCCACCATCGTCATCTCGCACGTGAGGTTCTTCAACTCGGCGGACGGGATCGCGTACATGTTCCTGTCCCACACCGCGATGTCCGCGTCCTTCCCGGCCTCGAGCGAGCCGACTTGCTGGTCGAGGAACATCTGGTGCGCGGCCCAGATCGTGTACGACTTGAGCGCCGTGCGAATGCTCACGGACTCCGTCATGCCGAACGGCGTCGCGCCGTACGCGCCGGCCTGGGTCTCGCGCACGACCGACGACCACAGTCCGTAGCGCGCCGGGTACGGCGTGACGTTGTAATCCGACCCGCCGGCCCAGATCACGCCGGCCCGCTCGTAGCTCTTGAACGGCTCGAGACGCGGGTTGCGCGTCGCGCCGAAGTTGCCGGCGTACGTGTCGCCGATCCACCACAGGAACGGCGCCTGCGCTTCGGGATACCCGGCGTCGTACGTCTTCTGCAGCTCCGCCATCACTTTGATCGCGTGATCGGTCGGCACGTTCGCGTGAATGATCGAGTGGCGCAGGCCCTTCTTCGGATTCGCCTTGAGGATCTCGGCGTAGGTGTCCACGACCCAGTCGATGCCTTTGTCGCCGACGGCGTGCGTGCCGACGTGAATGCCCGCGTCGGTGAACATCTTCACTTGCTGCTTGTAGAGCTCGGGATACGCGGCGTTGTTTGAGGGATAGCCCTTGTTGCCCGTGTCCGTGCCGCTGAGGTCTTTGTTCCAGTCGTCGTACATCCACGCCGTGCGCGCGCCGCCGCTGCCGTCGATGTACAACTTCACGCCGCCGGAGAACAGCCGCCCGTCGCCGAGCGACGCGGGCAATCTCGGCGCCGCCTCGATCGAGGCTCTCGCGCGCTCTGCCGACTGCATCGTCCCGCCACCCGACCACAGCGCGAACACGCGCACCGTGAGCTTGCCCTCGTCGAGGAGCTGCTTGTAGAGGTCCCACTTCGCCTGGCTGATGTTCAGGTCCTTCGCACCGGTCATCCCCTCGCGGTTGAAGCCGGCAATGATGCGCAGGACGTTGTCTCTTAGCCCGCCGCCGCCACGGCCACCACCACCACCGCCGGTGCGAATCAGGCCGGTCGCGCGCTCTTTCATTACGCCCGTCGGATTCCCGTCCTCGTCGCGATCGATCGTGCCGCCGGACGGATCGCGCGTGTCCTTCGTCACGTTGCTCAGCTTCAGGGCCATCGAATTCGCGACGCCGTAGTGGCCGGTCGTGTGCGTGAGGTAGACGGGATGGTTCGGCGCCGCCTTGTCGAGATCCGCGGCCGTGATGTAGCGGCGCTCGGCGAGCTTGCCTTCGTCCCATCCGCCGCCGCGCACCCACTCACCGGGCTGCAGCGTGTCCGCCCACGCCTTCACCTTCGCGATCACCTCGGCCATGGTCCGGCACTCGCCGAGATTGAGGTTGTCGGCGGATTCCGAGAAGTGGACGTGCGTGTCGATGAGGCCGAGCGTCGCCGTGCGGCCGCGGAGGTCGATGACGTCCGTTTTGTCGCCGACGAACCTGCGCGCGTCGGCACTCGACCCGACGAAGACAATCTTGCTGCCGCGAATCGCCACGGCCTGCGCGATCGAATCGCGCGCGTTGACCGTGATGACGGTTCCGTTGGTCAGCACCACGTCGGCCGGCGGCGTCTGAGGAATGAGGACGACGGCGAACAGCGATAGAACAACCCCGTATGCGAGCGTGAAGCGAGTCCACCGGCTCATGTTCCGAACAATACACGTACTAGGGGCGTAAACTGGTCGCGGTTCTTGTTGCTGCCAGCCATGATTCCGCGGATCGGTTGCTTCCTGCTTGCCGGCCTGTTCGCAGCGCCGCCGCCGCAAACCGTCACCAAGATCGCGTTGCAGATCGAGGGTCCGGCACGCGTCGGCATGCCGATCTGGGTGCACGCCGACTTGAAGCAGTACTGGGTCGCGCGATATCCGTTTGGCTCGGATCTTCGCTACTTCGGATCGAATCAACTCGAGCTGCGGCGCGACGGACACCTGCTCCCGCCGGCGCAGGCCATGCCGCCGACCAGCCAGCTCGTCAGCGAAACCGCCGGCAGCATCGCCCCGGCGAGCTCACCAACGAATCGGCTGCCGCTGCACCTTGGATTTGCCATCGACCGGCCGGGCCATTACGCCGTGCGTTGGACGCTCAATCACGCGATGACAGCAGCACGGGCGCGCATGACCCCGCAGAACCAGGTCATCCTGGCTCAATCAGATTGGCTCGAATTCGATGTGGAGCCGCCGGCTCCCATCGAGCGCGAGCGATGGCTGACGGGCCTGCTCGCGGCGCCGCCGACGGATCCGGGCCGTTACATCGGCGACTACCTGCCGTCGCTGCTCGCTGCACTTTCCGATTCACGAGTCCACGGCGCCGTCATCGATGGCACGTACGCACGCACTGAGCTCGTCGCCCATTGTTCCTTCTATTCCATGAATCTGCTGCCGGCCGAGGCTGCGACCCCGCTGGTCATGACACGGTTCAACGAACGAGGCCCGAACCAGCAACTCGCGTACTTCGTGTCGTGGCACGCGATGTGGTTTCAGGACCGGCGGGAGGAGATCTTTCGCGGTGCGGCCCGCGCACTGTTGTCGGGTGACGACGACATCGTCGAGGGCGGGCTGTACCTGCTGTATCTGCCGCCGAGGTTGGACTGGCCCGCCGGGTCCGCGGCGCTGGCCGAGGCCGAGCGCGCGTTGCTCGCCGCAGCCCCGGTACTCATGCGAAGAAACGCCGCGGTTCAGCACGCGCTCGCACTTGCGCTCGGACAGGTCCGGGATGTGACCGACAAGCCAACAGCCAGGCAATTCTTGCAACAGATCGTGGACCGGCACGTCCCGGCCAGCCAGCAGGCCAGCATCGCGATCGGCTGGCTGGACGGCAAGAAACCGGATGGCTGGACACCCGACACGTCCCCCGCGGGCGAAGCCATTGTGAAGCTGCAATCGTCGTCGTCGGCAGAGCGCAAAGCCGCCGCGCAGCTGCTGCTCGACATCGGCTCCCGGCCGCCACCAAATCGAGGGAATCCAGCGCCAGACCTTCTTCAGTTGATCATCCGGCGGCCGCTGGAGGTGAACGACAACTCGTGGCGCGATGCCGCGCTCCTGCTCGCTCGGCTCAACTACCCGGCTGCGGGAGATCTGGCGATCTACCTCGAGCGTGACGGCGCGGCGCCCGCGTTGATCGAAATGGGTGAACCGGCCGTGCCTGTCGTCACCGACATCCTCAGAATCGGCGGGCCCGCACGCCGGCGAATCGCAGCCGGAGTGCTCGGGGCCATTGGAGGCAGCTCCGCACGTGATGCGCTCATCGCCGCGCGTTCGACCGAAACCGATGCCGCCGTGAAGGCCGCGATTGAGTACTCCCTTGCGAATTTCGGCCAGCGCCCGCCGCCCGGGGAAATTCGATAGACCTTCGCGCCTTCGCGCAATTCGCGTCTTATTTCCTCACGAACATCGCGTCGTCGAGCGGCAGGTTGTGCTCGACCTTCGTCAGCTTCACGGTCAGGCTCTGGACCGGGCTGGTGTTCACGACCTGGAACGGGACCTTCACCCCGTCCACGACGCGGAAGTCCGAGGGCGTCACCGTCTGCTCGAACTCACCCATTTGCGCCGAGATGACTTTGGCGACGCTCTTCATGACGAGGTACGTGTCCGGATCGAAGTAGACGCGTGACGTGGAGCCGGCCTTGGGCGTGAACTGCACGACGATGGCGTCCTTGCCATCGACCTTCTCCCGCGCCAGCACCTCGGCTTTGAGGCCCATCTCCTTGTATTTCAGCATCGACGACGGGAATGCGCCGTTGCGCATGTTGTCGAGCTGGTTGCCGGCCATCTCGGTGTCGCCCTGCAGCGAGTTCGACACGTAGCCGCTCGTGCCGTCGAATCGCTGGTCGATGATCATGTCACCCGGGCCGCCGAGCGCGGCCGTGTCGAACTTGATGTACACGCGCGACTTGTTGGGCGCTTTGTTGTAGCTCTCGTAGGGTCCGGACAGCTCGCCGCCCTGAGCCGCGAGCGTCGCCGTCCCCGTCGACTTACGCGACGTCAGCTTGGCGAGCGCGTCACGGCCGCCGAGCGCCGCGAGGTGCTTGTCCATCACCTCATCGGCCGTCTGCACGCGCGCGGCGCCGACGGAGGCCGCCGCGCACGCCAGCGGAAGCCACAACGCGATCGCGATCCTCTTCTTCATGTGTCAGTCTCCATCGATCACTCTACGACACTGCGCTTGAAGGTGTTCGAGATCCTCAGCGCCCTTTGAAGAATTTCGTCACCATCGTGGCGGCATCGGTCGGGAGGGCGTGCCCGCCGGGATAGACGTACACCGCCGTGTCTGCGCCGACCCGCGATGCGTGCAGTTGCCCCTTGTCGTTCCAGACCGTGCCGGTCGTGTCGCACTGATTGAGCCGCAGGATGTTGGTGATGTTGCGTTGCTGCGTCGCAAACGACACGAGCGCGTCCTGCTCGCCTGCGATGATGAGCGCGGGCTTCGGCTTCGCCGAGGCGATCATCGCGGTGAACGCTGCGGCCGCCGGCGCAAAGGCCGCGAACGTGTCGGGGCGCGTGGCCCAGAGCAGGTAGGTGAACAGCGCGCCGTTCGAGTGCCCGGCCGCGAAGATGCGCTTCGCATCGATCTTGTGTTCCCGCTTCGCCCACGCGACCACCGTGTCGACGAGCTTCAAATCGCGATCGCCCAGCGCGCCTGGAGCCCGTTGCCAGCCAGGCAACCGGCCTTCGGGATCCGCGCCCGCGACACCCGACGGCGCGGGCAGACCCTGAAGATAAATGACGGCGGCCTCGGGCCACGACGCGTGGATCGCGAGCGTGCGCGAGATGTTGCGCGTATTGCCGCCGTGTCCGTGGAAGACGAGGACCAGCGGCGCGCCGGATGCCGCCGATGTCGCGGGCGGCGCGGCGACGAGACCTGTGCGTTCGACGCCATCAACGACCCAGCGCTCGGAGGTCAGCGTCCGAGCGCCAGATTCTGATTGTGCGAGCGCGGCCGTTCCGCACAACGCAAGCGCGCTCGCCAGAAACACCTGGATCCCGGCGTTCAGCGCCATAGATGGCGTGATGATACCGTGTGACTGAAGTGACTCGACGCCCGTTCTACGGCTGGTACGTGCTGCTCGTCGCCGCTGCCGCGATGGTCGGCACGCTCCCGGGTCGCACGCAGGGACTCGGTCTTGTCACCGAGCCGCTGCTCACCGATCTCGGCATCGATCGGGTCAGTTACGCGCAACTGAATCTGTGGGCGACGATCGCAGGGGCGTTGGGTGCGCTGGGGATTGGACGACTGATCGATCGCGCCGGCAGCCGCATCACGCTGACGCTCGTCGCCTTCGCCCTCGGCGCCGTCGTCTGCGTCATGAGCACGGCCGCGTCGTTCGCCGCGCTCGCCGCGGGCGTGACGCTCTCGCGCGCGCTCGGACAGAGCGCGCTGTCCGTCGTCAGCCTCGCGATGGTCGGCCAGTGGTTCACCCGACGCATCGACGCGGCCATGGCGACGTACAGCATCGTGATGAGCATCGGGTTCATGACAGCGTTTCCGGTGGTCGGCGCGATGGTGCAGCAATCGGGCTGGCGATCGGCGTGGTTGGCGATCGGCGTCGCGTTGATTGTGGTTCTGGCGCCGCTGGCGTGGCTGGTTGTGCGGCGCAGTCCCGAGAGTGTGGGGCTTGTCGTTGATGGTAATGCCGGGTCTGAAGACCCGGCCTCCACAACGGCCCTCACGGGCTACACGTGGACGGCAGCGTTGCAGACACCCGCGTTCTGGGTCTTCGCGATCGGCGCCGCGCTCTATGGCCTCGTGGCGTCAGGAATCGGTTTGTTCAACGAGTCGATTCTGCAGGAGCGCGGATTCGGGCCCGAGGTTTACTACAACACTCTCGTCGTCACCGCGATGACCGCGCTGGTGGGCAACTTCGCCGGCGGATGGCTCGCGCGCCGCATGCGGCTGGGCCGATTGATGTCCATCGCGCTCGGCATCCTCGCCGCGGGACTCGTCGCCCTGCCGCATCTCACGTCGCTGACGCACGTGCTGGCCTGGGCCACGATGATGGGCCTGGGCGGTGGACTCGTGATGGTGCTCTTCTTCAGTGTGTGGCCGCGGCTGTACGGGCGTCTGCAGCTCGGCCGCATTCAGGGCGCGGCCCAGGCGCTCACGGTTCTCGCCTCTGCCGTAGGGCCGCTGCTCCTCGCCTGGTGCGTGGACGAGACCGGCAGCTACGCCTGGATGTTCCGCGTGCTCGCGGTCGCCGTCGGTCTCGCAGCGCTCGCCGCACTTGTCTCACCGTTGCCGCCGCCGGTGCCGCATCCCGCATCCGGATCGATGCACCCGCACGAAACCCGCGCGTGAGATCGGTGGCCGTGCTGCTTTACGGCACCGTGTGGTGCGCGCTCGTCTGCTTCGTCGCCGCCGAGTCCGGCCGTCGGGCCGCGACACCGGGGCGCGTGCCCGCGACCTGGACGTCGTCGATCTCAGCCGCAGGGCTCGCCCTTCTCCTCCTGCACATCGCGCTGGTCTTCCACGTGCGATACGACTGGAACCATGGCGCCGCTGTTCGCCAAACAGCACAGCAGACGGCCGAAGTGTTTGGTTTGGACTGGGGCGGCGGCGTGTACGTCAACTACCTGTTCGCGACCGTGTGGGCGGTCGACTCCTGGTGGTGGCACATCAATCCATCGGCCTCGGCCGCGCGTGCAGCGGCATTGCGATGGGCACTCCGCGCGTTCTACTTCGTCATCATCGTCAACGCCGCCGTCATCTTCGTGCCTGGACCGCGGCGATGGCTGGGTGTGGTGCTCACGATGTGGCTGCTGTGGACGTGGCGCGCGCGGCGGACTTGAAGGTCCGCCCTACGTACGCACACTACTTCCACCCAATCGGCCTCGCATCTCGGCTCCACGGCGCTCGGCCGAGCGCGAGATTCGCCATCAGCCGCCCTGGTCCGAACAACATGCGAATGCACGCTCGCCACACACGATTGGGCGTGTGTTTCTCGACCCAGCGCACGAAGAACATGTCGAGCGCGTCCTCGGCCACGAGCATCGCCATGCCGCCGACGGGCGTGACGACGTAGTCGACCCAGCCGACGGTGCCGGGGTGGAGACCGACGTTGCCGATGGAGGCCTCGCTGAGCGGACCGACCTCGAACTGAATGCTGTAGAGCGCGCTCGCGATGACCGGCCGCGCGCGCGTCTTCCAGTACTCGATACCCAAGCCGAACTGCGGCTTCCGGCTCTTCGGGTCCTGCTCGATCCAGATGAAGCCCGCCGCCGCGCCATGAATCGGATGGCCGACGTAGTTCACGAACCACGGATCGCCGTCTTCCCAACCCCTCGGCGCCCGGACCGACCGAACGTAATCCTTGAAGAAGGGGCCACCGAGCTCGCGGCGGGTCTTTTCCTGGAATGCGATGCGCACGGTGTGCTCGACCGCCAACAGTTTGAGCGATCCCCAGATGAAGCCCTTGATGCTCATCCGGTCGGTGCTGGGATCTTGATCTGTTGTGGTGGCCGGGCGCTGCGCTTGCGAGCGTGAGGGCTCTGAGAGTGCGGCCCGAAAGTCCTGGGCGTGAGCGGCTGCGGGTAAGAGGACGAAGCCGACCGCGGCGATCGCGAGACGGCGCGTCAACGCGCGAGCACCGATACGATCATCGCGGCGAGGGTGGTGACCATCATCCCGGCCAGCCACATGAATTGGCGGGACATCTTGGCGTCCATGGCGTCGAAGCGACGGTCCATCTTCGCTTCAAGTGTCTCGAAGCGCCGGTCAATGCCGATAAACCGCTGGTCTATCGCATCGAACCGCCGGTCGATACCCGCAAACCGCTCGTCGATCGCATCGAACCGCCGGTCCATGGCATCAAAGCGGCGGTCCATGCCGTCAAAGCGGCGGTCCATCCGGTCCAACATCTTGCCTTGCTCCTCGACTCGACCTTCCAGGACTGCCACTCGCGTTTCCGTGACCGCCACAAGACCTCCCCCACCCTACCGTCGTCTGACCTGCTTGAGCAAGCGGTATTGGCAGAGTTTCTGGCTTCTGGCTTCTGGCTTAACAAGCGTCAGTACGTCTTCCTCGCCACCCACTCCCGCATCAATGAATCGATGACGACGTGGGTGCCGTCGTCTTCGCGGGCGATGATGTCTTCGCGCCGCAGCGCGGTCAGTGCGGTCTGGACACTCGAGGCTCCGCCGAGGCGATGCCGATCGCGCACCTCCGCGCTGAGGATTCCGGTGCCATGTTCGAGCACGACCGCGCGCAGGGCGGCGCGCTGCGAGAGCATCAGCCGCTGCCACACGGCCTCGAACATCGTCTCCTGCTCGGCCAGCAGGCGATGCAGCGTCGCGTGCAGGTCTTCGAGGTTGACGGCGCGCTTCCGCTTCACCGACGCGTCGTCCCACGTTTCGTGCGCGAGGCGCTGCACGTCGTACGGCAGGTTCCCGGACAGATCGACGATGGCCGCGCCCAACCCGGCCTCGGGACTGAGCCCGGACTTTCGAAAGCGCTCCTCGATGAACTCGGCAAAGACATCGGCGGGGATCTTGCCGAGGCGCATGACGGGCCCGGCCTTGTAGAAGGGCCGGCGCGATCCGATCATCTGCTCCATCAGACTCGGCTCGGATCCCGCGAACACGTAGCCGACACGCCGCTGTTGCTGGACGGCCGCACGCAGCGCCTGCTCGACGCTGCCGCCGTTGTAGCTCGCGATGGCCTGGAACTCGTCGAGCGCGATGGCGATCTTGCAATCGAGCCGCGTCGCGATCTTGGCCGGCAGGGCGAACACCTCTTCGGCGAGGCGCGCGGCATCGCGTGCGGTGCGGACGGCGGGAAACGACACGGTCAGCCCTCCCCCGCTCGCGCCGGCCTCCACGCGGACCTCGGGCTTCACGCCGCGAAAGAGATCGCGGATCCACGAGCGCGCCCGCTCGCTGCGCGTGTCCAGCGCCGCCAGCGCCCGGGTGTAGCCCTCGAGAAACGCGACGTAGGAGCTGAAGCTGCTGACCGTGACCTCGAGCGTCGCCACACCCTGCCGGGACAACACGGCCAGCGCCTGCCGCACGAGCGACGACTTGCCGTAGCGGCGCCGGGAGATGAGAAAGACTTTCTGGCAGTCGGCGAGGTCCGTGATGAGCCGATCCAGCTCGGCCTCCCGGTCGACGAACGCCGACTTCGGCACGATCTCGCCGTAGACGAACGGGTTTTCACCGGCCATGGCCCCGAGTCCCTCCGTTACGCAGTTCTACGTAGTGGTTACGTAGATTAGCGTCATGGCCGGTCCGGCGCAACTCGCGGCCCGGCGAGGAGCGGAGCGGCGTCGGGTTTTTCCCGTGATGACTTCCCCTGGTCGATCGTGCACACTACGCCTCACCGCCGAGTCCTGAGACTAAATGCGGACGCGTCGCCTCGTGCTGTCGGTGCTCGTAGCTGCCAGCACGGGTGTGGCCGCCACAACCCACGATCGCCAGAACCTCGACGCCGCGGAATCCTTCCCCCAGCTCTTCGACCGGTACCGGACGGGCGATGCCGAGAACGCCGCCATCGCGTTCGCGGCCTGGTCCGAGGAGCGTCTCGACCGCGACGCCAGGCTCCCGGCGCCGGCGAGCGACGACTGGACGCTTGCCGCCCTCGCCGTGCTGCACACCGAAGCCGGGTTCCGTAACGACACGTTCGGGCGGTTTCGGAAGGGCACGCCCAACTTCATCAATCTCGGCAGCTGGGGCCTCGAGAAGGTGTTCGAGAAGCACGCCTTCACCAGCTACCGCCTCGTGAACGATCTCCTCGCGCGCGCCAAAGAAGACGACGACGCGCGGATGGTGGCGTTCAGCCGAAGCTGGTACATCGTCTCCGTCTCGTACTGTCTGCGCTGGCAGCTCGACTGCGCCGGCGGCCTGTTTCAAAAGGCGTTACACGAGTTCAAGGACGACGCCGAGGTCGCGCTGCTCGACGGCGCCACGGCCGAGGCGCTGATGACCGGCCTCTCGAAGGACTTTCTCGGCATGCAGCTCGGCGCGACCGGGTTGGGCGAGATCTCGACGTCGCACGGGGTCTTCGGCCCCGAGCGGCAGGAAGCCGAGTGGGCGCTGCGTCGTGCGTTGAAACTCGATCCCACCCTCGTCGAGGCGCGGGTGCGGCTCGGCCGCGTGCTCTACATGCTCGATCGCAATGAGGAAGCGCGGCAGGAGCTGGAACAGGCGCGCCTCGAGGCGCGTGCGCAGAAGCAACTCTTCGCCACGTATCTGTCCGCGCTGTTTCTGGGCGAGCTCGCCGAGCACGAGGACGACGACCTCGCCGGCGCGATCCCCTACTACCGCGAGGCGGTTGCCGCGTATCCGCGCGCGCACACCGCGGCGGTGGCGCTCGGTCAGGCGCTCGTGCGATCGGGCCTCGGCAATGCTGGCTGGCCCGCCGCGCGCAGCATGTTCGGTGATGAAGGCCAGGGCGGCACGGCCGTGCTCGATCCGTGGTCGGTGTATCGCGGCGCGCAGTACTGGCAGGAAGCGAGCCGGATTCGGATGATGAGGGAGATGACTCGACAGTAGGGTTCCGGGGGTTCCGGAGGTTCCGGGGGTTCCGTGGGTTCCGAGGTTCTGAGATCACATGCACGCACGGGTTCCCGTCATCGTCGTCGCGCTCGCCGCATCGATCCTCCCGACGCGCGCGCAGGATGTTGGTGCGCCCCAGCAACAGGTGCCGGTGTTTCGCGGCGCGACCGAGCGGGTGCGGTTCGATGTCCTCGCGATGGACGGCCGCAAGCCGATCTCCGGCCTCACGGCGGAAGACTTCGAGGTGACCGACAACGGCATTCCGCAGAAGGTCGAGCTGTCGGCGACGGCGGGCAACGTGGCCGTGGCGCTCGCGCTCGACGTGAGCGGCAGCATGGAAGACAACGGCGCGATGAAGGATCTGGTCGGCGGCTGTCAGGCGGTGGTGAACGCGCTGAAGCCGGCCGATCTCGCATGGCTCGTGACGTTTTCCGACCAGTTCACGCTTCGTGCGACCCCCGCCAGCGAGCGCCCGGACCTGCTGCGCGCGCTCGAGGGCTTGAAGGCGCGCGCCGGCACATCGATGTGGGACGCGCTCTTCGCGAGCGTGTCACTCGTCAACGGCACGGCCGGCCGCTCCCTCGTCCTGCTCTTCACCGACGGTCAGGACACGACGAGCTGGCTGAGGGAAAAGCCCGCGATGGACACGCTCCAGCGCTCGGACGTCGTCGTCAACGTCGTGATGCCGCGGTATCCGTCGACAGGTTTCCTCGCGATGGAGGCGGCGACGAAGGCCACGGGCGGCACGCTGATGGAGGCCGAGCGCAGCGACAAGCTCGCGCGCCAGTTCGTGAAGCTGCTCGACGACTTCCGCTCGGGCTACGTGCTGAGCTACTCACCCGCGGGCGTCCCGCGCGACGACGGCTGGCACGACGTGAAGATCAAGCTGAAGCAGCGCAAGGGTTCAGTACGCGCCAGGCCGGGGTACTTCGCCGCAATCGCCTCGAGACGGTAATCACAATCCGACATGAAGCACATGAAGGAATGAAGCAGTTCTTCATGCCTTCACGCGTTTCATGTCCGCTTTTGAGTCGGCGGCCCAGAGCACCCGGACGACACTCGCAAGCACGCTCGCGCTGACAGCAAAGACCGCCGTCAACAGCCACGCGTGCATCGTGCGTCCGTACAGAAAGCTGCCGACCGCGAAAAGAGCCGACCAGATCGCCGTGCAACCGGCGAGCCAGCCAAGCAGAGCGCGGGGGATGTTCAGGCCCGCGCCGGCATCCGTGGCGCTGACGCCGGCCTCCTCGCGGATGCGCGCCCAGCCCGGACCGAAGGGCCGGACTTTCCTATAAAACGCCACGAGGACCGCGCGATCGGTTTGCGGTCCCAGATACGCCGCCGCCACCCAGCAGATCGTCGTCGTCGCCACGGTGATCATCAGCGCCGCGGACGTGCTGATCGCCGCGCCCTGTTTCGACAACGTCAGCAGGACGATGGAAATCAGGAGCGAGCTCGTCATCGCCACGACTTCGCACCACGCATTGACGCGCCACCAGAACCAGCGCACGAGGTACAGGAGACCTGTGCCCGCGCCAATCTGCAGAATGATGTCGAACGCGTCCTTCGCCGTGTCCATCAGGTAGACGACGCCTGACGAGCAGATGAACAGCCCCACGGTCGCAAGGCGCCCAACTTTTACGTAATGCTGCTCGGCGGCGTCGCGGCGGATGAAGCGGCGATAGAAGTCGTGCACGAGATACGACGCGCCCCAGTTGAGGTGCGTGAGGATCGTCGAGGAATTCGCCGCGATGAGGCCGCCGACCATGAGCCCGATGAATCCGACCGGCAGGAACTTGAGCATCGCCGGATACGCGATGTCGTGGCCGAGCAGGCTGGGATCCAGGTCGGGAAACGCCGTCTGGATATCGGACAGGTTCGGATACACGAGCAGCGACGCGAGCGCGACGATGATCCACGGCCACGGCCGCAGCACATAGTGCGCGATGTTGAAGAACAACACGGCGCCAAGCGAATCGCGCTCGGATTTGGCCGCCAGCATGCGCTGCGCGATGTAGCTCCCGCCGCCCGGCTCCGCGCCCGGATACCACACCGACCACCACTGCACCGCCACCGGCATGATGAACACGGCGACGGCGAGATCCCAGTTGCTCGTGAAGTCGGGCAGGACGTTGAGATAGTTCAGGCCGTTCGGTCCGCGCATCGTCGAGAGCTTGTCGATCAGCCCGTCGAGGCCGCCGACCTGCGGCGCCTGCAACGCGAAGTACGCCGCCGCGATGACCGCCGACATCTTGATGAAGAACTGAATCATGTCGATGACGAGCACGCCCCACAGACCCGACAGCGCCGCGAACGCGACGTTGAGGGCGCCCACGAGCACGAGCGTTTCCCACCGCTCGAGGCCGAAGAGAATGCCGGCGATCTTGCAGGCGGCCAGATTGACGGTCGCCATGATCATGCAGTTGAACAGCAACCCGAGATACACCGCGCGGAACCCGCGGACGACGGACGCGGCCGTGCCCGAGTAGCGAATCTCGTAGAACTCGAGATCGGTGAGCACCCCCGAGCGCCGCCACATCTGCGCGTAGAAGAAGACCGTCGAGACGCCCGTGAGCACGAACGCCCACCACACCCAGTTGCCGGCGACGCCGTTCCGCCGGACGATGTCCGTCACGAGATTCGGCGTGTCGCTGCTGAAGGTCGTCGCCACCATCGAGAGCCCGCCGAGCCACCACGGCACCGCGCGGCCCGACGCGAAGAACTCGGAGGTGCTCTTGCCGGCGCGCCGGCCGAAGAACAGGGCCGGCACGAAACAGATGAAGAGGGAGATCGCGACGATGACCCAGTCGACGAACTGGAGCTGCATGGACCGGAAGTGTAGCCGAGGTCTAAACTAGCCCGTCGAACCACCATGCCGCTGTTGTTTTCCTACGGCACGCTGCAGCTCGATACCGTCCAACTCGCCGTGTTCGGCCGATTGCTTCAAGGGCGCGCGGACGAGCTCGTCGGCTTCGAGGCGTCGTCCATGACGATCGAAGACCCGGAGACCGTGGCCCTCAGCGGCAAGACCCAACACACCATCGTGACATTCAACGGCCGGAACGACAGCCGCGTCGCGGGCACCGTATTCGAGGTCACCGACGAAGAGCTGGCGAAGGCCGATGCGTACGAAGTCGAGCCGTACGCGCGCGTGGCCGCCACGCTGGCGTCCGGACGCGACGCATGGGTGTACGTCGACTCACGGGCGCACCGCGGCTAGCCCATTCCCGAGTCGCGCCGGTATAGGCTGTCCTCGTACCCGAGGAGTCCCATGGCCATCAACCTCACCCAGCTCGAGCAGGCCGCTACTCGCTACGACCTCCATGACACCGCCACGAAGTCCGCGGCGGGCCGCGACGACACCAAGAAGGAAAAAGCGGACGTCGCGAAACGGCATCAACAGATGTTCAGTCCGCCCGCCGACCAGCTGCTGAACCTCAGAGCCACGCAAGCCGCCGCGCGAGCCGGGGCGGTCGCCGCCGACCGCGCGACGCCCGAGGTCGAACGTCTGCTGACGCTCGAGGGGGGCCTGCTCCCCGAAGTGATCCGCCGCGACAACGATCTGCGCCCGGTGCGTTTCCTGCAACTGGCGCAACTGGTCGCGAGATCGGTCGGACGAATCCGGATCAGCGACGGCCCGATCACGGACGAAGGCGACGCGACAGGATTCATGATTGCACCCGGGCTGCTGATGACGAACTGGCACGTCCTGAAATCGCCCGAGTTTGCCGCCGCGTCGTCGGTCATCTTCGACGACGAGGAGTCCATCAGCGGCGAGCTGAAAGAAACGAAGACGTTCCGCCTCCGGCCCGATCTGCTGTTCGTCAACGATGAGGTCCTGGATTTTGCGATCGTCGAGGTCTCATCGCGCACGGCCTCGGGCATTCCGCTGGCGCAGTTCGGCTATCTGCGCCTGTTCGAGCAGACGGGCAAGCTCGATCCGACGCAGCGCGAGGCGGCCAACATCGTGCAGCATCCCGGCGGCGGCTCGAAGAAGCTCGCCATCCGCGACAACTACATCGAGCCGGTCGTGCCGGACGGCGTGGACCCGAACAAGCAGCTCAACTCGATTTTCTACGGCACGGACACGCTTAAAGGATCATCCGGATCGCCGGTCTGCAGCGATCAGTGGTACGTCGTCGCGCTCCATCGCGGCGGCGTGCCGAAGACCAAGGATGTCAACGGCCGGCGGGTTGTCCTGACGCTCGACGGCCAACCCGCCCGCGAAGGCGCCACGCGCGACCAGATCCACTACCTGACCAACGAAGGCACGCGCGTGAGCCGCATCTACGCATCGCTACGCGCCAAGTCCGCCCGGAACCCCGACGTGGCCAATGCCCTGCAGCGCCTCAGCGCGGTGGCGCGCGATCCGCGCATGGGCCCGATCGACCTCCGGACGGCGCCGCTGCTCCTGCCCGCGCTGCCCGCGGCGGAGCTCGGCGGTCCCGAGGAGATCACCCATCGGCCTGCCGCGAAGTATCAGAACGCGACCGGCTACAAGCCGGCGTTTCTCGGCACACGGTTCCGGATCCCGCTGCCCGGACTCGCGAGTGAGGTCTCGCGCGAGCTGGCGACGCTGAAGAACTCGACGCGCACTGAGCTCAAGTACGACCACTACAGCCTGAAGGTCAACCGCGAGCGGCGGACGCCGGTGTTCGCCGCCGTCAACATCGACGGCGCACAGCTCTGGAACGCGCAGGGATTCGGCCGGCGGCCGAAGCGTCCGGCCTGGAGCGTCGATCCGCGCATGGACGAGAACGTGCAGCCGGACGACACCATCTTCGGCAACTCGATGCAGCGCGGCCATCTCTTCAAGCGCGAGGACGCGATGTGGGGCCGCGACCAGGACGCGTGCAACCACGCGGACGAGCACTCCTTCACGATCACCAACGCCTCGCCGATGATCGCCAACTTCAACAACGTCGAGTGGGGCGACCTCGAAGACCTCGTCACGCGCGAGTGCGAGCGCGGCAACAAGGTGACGTACTTCGCGGGGCCGGTCTTTCGCAGCTCCGACCCGTTCTTCAACGAGCTCCGGCAAGGCGTGCCGGCGGCCGAGCGGCGGCAAGGCATGCGCGTGCCGCTGACGTTCTGGAAAATCGTGGCGTGGATTGAGAACGCTCGCCTTCAGAGCGCGGGGTTCATGCTCAGCCAGCAGGACGAAATTGCCGCGCACGGGCCGATCACAGAGGAGATCAACTTCGGGACCTATCGCAAGACGCGCGTCACCACGATCGAGCAGGCGACGGGTCTACGATTTCCCAGGCTCGTCAGCGCCGATACGTTCGGGACGTAGCACCGCGCGCGTGCCAGACGCTACTCGACCCACACGAGCGCGTGACTCCGTCCCGGCTGCCGGACGTCCAGCACGATCCCCGGGCCATACCGCTCGACATCCTGCACGGTGAGCCGGAACTTCGACGGCGCGATGCCGAGCCTCGACAGCACATTGACGGAGCTGAAGCGCATCAGCCACAACGGCACGTTCGCCTGGAGCCGTTCATCGTCGTCCGCGCTCCACGTCAGGATGTGCAGCGTGCTCACGCGCCTGCGCTCCGGGTCCTCGAGGCGGTTGATGCGGATGTCAGCGGCCTGGGGATTGATGATCTCGAGGAGTGGCGGGCGCGTGCCGAACCGCGCGCGAATCACGTCGAACTGCTTCAGCGTGTCCGCCTCGCTCGCACTGCCAGCGTCGAGGTGCCGGAAGAAGTAGTAGCCGCCCAAGCCCGCCAGCGCGCTGAAGGCGACCAGCGCGACGAGCACGCCACCGATGGTCCACTTTACCCATGTGCGCATAGCGTTCGGGCGCCCGGCTCCTGGCGGCAGCCCGATTTCGGTTCAGTGTAGTGCCGGAGCAATGTCCCTGACCAACCTGTCGGCCATTGGCCTAGCGCGTGTCGGCCAATGGCCGAGTTCAGATCGGGTGGGTCAATGGCGCAGCTCCAGTCGGCCGACGGCCCAGGTGCGGGGGTGGGATTCGAACGAGGGTCCGCCACTCAGCCCGATCGAAGCCAATTCCAACTGCGTGAATGAGTGGAGTCGCCACCGCGAGCTTGACTGAGGCCGAGAGTGACCCGCCCGCTTAAACCCCAAGGCTCAGCCCCGCTTTGGTGATCGTAATGGGCGCCGCCCCAAGCCCGACGACTCGGGACGCTAACCCTTCTTGTAGACGATCTTGATCGGCGTGCTGGCGCCGCGTCCGGGGTTGGTCTGTAGGATGACGAGATTGCCGGCTTCCACGGACAATACGCGGCGCTGTTCGCGGGTCATGCCCTGGACCTTCACCTGCGTCACGATCACCAGCGTGTTCCCGTCCCACGTCGCCGTCGCGATCTGTTCTTGTTGCTGACCGTCGCGCGTCACGGTGTTCTTGCTCTCCGACCCGTCGAGCTTGTAGGTGAGAGGACTTGACTGCCCCCCACGCATGATCGTCAGCGTGTTGGCGTCTTGTTTCACGGTGAACTCGGGGC
>Ga0137427_10000062_pt1 | contig 56381 bp, 48 predicted proteins | sample EasRivERMZT700_2_FD_102309 | JGI IMG/M metagenome (GOLD analysis project Ga0137427, IMG submission 102309) | Soil microbial communities from meander-bound floodplain in the East River, Colorado, USA - East River MetaG ERMZT700_2 | ecosystem: Environmental > Terrestrial > Soil > Floodplain ...
GCCGTCGCGATCTGTTCTTGTTCCTGACCACTGCGCGTCACGGTGTTCTTGCTCTCCGAGCCGTCGAGCTGGTACACGAGCGGACTTGACTGACCGCCACGCGTGATCGTCAGCGTCTTGGCGTCTTGTTTCACGGTGAACTCGGCGCCGTACCCTGGCTGGAAGCCGGCAGGAGCGCCAGCAGCACCACCGGTAGCACCGCCGCCGCCACGGCCGCCGCCGCGGGTTGGGCTTGCAGCCGCTGGTAGTGGATCCACCGACTTCCACTTGCCGGAGAAATCTGGCTTGACCTGCGCGCCCGCGCTGACGCCGAGGGCCAAGATCACGGCAGTGGCTGCGAAGAATCTCGTGGTCATTGGTCCCACATTATTGTCCAAGAGCAGCCGAGGGAAATGTTGCGATCTGTAGCTCTCCTGAGCGACGAAAAGACCGATCAGAAACATCCTCGCAAATCGCGCGCCGCGGCGGCCATAGCGGCAATCTTGGCGGAGGCAATCTCGCACGTGTTCATGGGGCGGTTCGCGAACGTGCCGAACCCGCAGTCTGGATTCAGGAACACGCGTTCGGCTGGATAGATGTCGAGTGCCTTTTCGACCGCGACTCGAATCTCGGCCGGCGTCTCCACCTCTTCCGTTCGGGGGTTGACGACGCCAAGGCCGACTTCTTTGTCGTCGAACGCGACGAGCGCGCCGGCGCGATCGGTGGCGTACTCCAGCACGAGTTGCGTGATCCGGAGTCGATCGAGGTACGGCCGGAGGCTCTGATAGCCGCCGCTGAGGAGCGTGCTCTCGTCGCGGCTCCAGTTGCCGCGGCAGACGTGCAGCCCCAGCCGGAGATCATCCACGCCAGCGACCACCTCGTTGATCAACGAAACGGCGAACTCGAGCTCCTCGGCCGGATCCTTTCGGGCGGCGAGCGCCGCACACATGAAGGTCCGCGTTCGGCCCGGCGAGAAGGCGACTTCCGTCAGAACGGGCTCGTCGAACTGGACGAACTCCGCGCCGGCCGCGCGCAGCTCCATGAGCTCCGCGCGGAGGAGGGCGACCACGTCTCTTGCGAGCGCCTCCTTGTCTTCATAGCACGCGCGCGTTAATTCCGGAACGAACATCGCGCGCGTCAGCAGATAGGGTCCAGGCAGCGTGACCTTGATCGGGAGATCGGTGTGGCGGCGCGCGAACGTCAGGTCGTCGACCGTCAGGGGCTCGCGCCGCTGGATGTGTCCTGTGCAGATGGGGCTGCTGATGGAATAGGCCGGCACGTCAAGCGTCTGAAGCAACTGCTCGAAGCCGGCCTTGTCTTCGACAACCTCCAGCATCTCGGCGAGGGTCATGAGCCGCACGCCTGACAGCTTGTCCGCAACGAACGAGTAGAAGTTGTCGCGCCGCAATTCGCCGTCGGTCACGATGTCGCAGCCGAGCGTGTCCTGCAGCCGCAGGAACTCGACCACCGCGTCGTCGGCGACCCGGTCGCGTTCGGCGCGGCCGATCCGGCGATGCCGATAGGCACGCATCGCCTCGGCGACGCTCGACGGCCGCGGCCAGCTGCCGACGGTCGTCACCGGAAAGAGCGGTAGGCTCACGCGGAGGCCGACGCGAAGAACCGCTCCGTCTCGACCGCTGAGGCCAGCGGACCAAAGCCCGTCGTACGTCCCGGCAGCCAGGCTTTGAGGCCTTCGAGGTCCATCATCTCGCGGTGCGCGGGATTGTCGTAGCGCATCGCGAACAGCGCGTCGAGCCAAGGCTTCTCGGCAGTGGCGTCGAGATCATGGCGGACGGTGAAGACGCAGTGGTCGAAACGATCCGTTTCCCCGACGATCACGAACTCGTTGTCGTCGATCGTGCCGTCCTTGATCCAGCCCTCCCAGTTCAGGTCGAGCATCGCGCAAACATCGGCCCCGCCCTTCATCAGGCAGGCCAGCGCGTCGCGCTCGCCCCCGACATGATCGCCGTGCTTCCCGACGAGGACGTCGAACCGCCGCACCGTCACGTCCACTCCCGGGCTCAGTCCCTGGCGGCGCAGGCGGCCCAGCGGGATCAGCGTAGCCTGCGGCGAGTCGATCGCGCCGGTGGCAATCGTTCGCCCTTTCAGGTCGTCGAGCGTCTGTACGGGACCGCCGCGGCGCGCCACGAAGTAAGAGATGCGATCGCGATCCGTGTCGCGCATGGCGATGGCGCGGCAGCCGTTGCCGGACCGTCGCTGCGCGTCGACCCATGCGAGCGGTGAGTTCCAGGCGACGTCGATCGCGCCGCACAGCAGGCCGTCGTTCTGGGCCTCGTAGGTGGGATAAAAGGCGACGTCGATCGGCGCCCTCTGCGCGTCGAAGAAGTCACGGATGATTTCCCAGATGACCGAGACCTTGGGGTCGTACATCACCGCCCCGACTTTCAGCGGGCGCGTCATCCGAACACCTCCATGCCGCACAGGGCGCGGCCGATGAACTCGTAGGCGACGTCGCTCGTCGGGGCCATCACGATCGGCGCCCGTGCGTCGCGGAACATGCGCTCGATGCCGTGCGCCCCGCCGAACGCCGCACCGCCGCACGTCCGCATCGCCATCTCGGTGACCGCCACGGCCGTCTCTGTGCCTGACGCCTTGGCTTCGAGCACCATCAACTGTGTCGCCGGCCCGGGCGATTCCAGCGAATCGAGCACGGCGCCGAGGTGCGCCCTCGCGCGATCGGTGTTGATGCGCATCTTCGCGATCTCGGCGCGCAGCGTCGGCAGATCCGCCAGCGAGGTGTTCGACTCCTCGAACCGCGATTGCGTCACGTGACTGATCGTCGCCTGCACGGCCGCTTCGGCGATCCCGATGCCGACCGCCGCCGATCCCACCTGGAAGAGCGGGAGAACGGTGCCAAGCATCATGTCGAGCCCCTTGCAGCAAGCCGAGAGGGCGCGGTCGGCACCGAGCGACACGTTGTCGAGCGTCATCGGTGCGCTGGCGTTGCCGCGGAGACCGAGTCCTCGCCACCCTCCCGACACCACCACACCCTTGTCGTCCTTCAGGACCAGGTAGATCGAGCTCTCAATCGGCTGCGTGGCGGCAGCCCCGAGTGTCGAAACGACGTAGCCGTCGGCGTGCCCGGCCGACGTCACAAACGACTTCTGTGCGCTGATCAGCACGCCGCCGTTCTCGGCCTTCGCTGCGCGGCTCACCGGCGCCCAGAAATGGCTGCGAGATCCTTTTTCACTGAACGCGAGCGTCGAGAGATGGCGTCCTGCGGCAGCAGCCTTGAGCAGCGGCGCCGTCTTGTCGGCCGCGGCGGCGTAGCAGGCGATGCCGCAGAGGTGCATCAGATAAACCATCGCGGTTGACGGGCAGCGTTGCGCGAGGGCGTCGACGACGGCGGCGGCGGTCCGCAGCCCCTGTCCAAGCCCGTCGTGCTCCGCCGGCACGTTCAAGCCCAGGAGCCCGCTCGCGCCGAGTGCCGCGATCGAGTCCTTGGGAAACGCTCCTTCACGATCGACGTCCGCTGCCCGCGGCGCGAGGTCGCGGGCGGCAACCGCGGCCGCGGTGGTAACAATCCGCTGCTGCTCCTCATTCAATCGATACATCTCAAGTCCTCCTTTAGGACGTCTGTACGAGTTCTATCTCGAGATCGAGGACGTCGCGCAGCGTCGAAACCAGCGGCAAGCGCTTGATCGTCTCGTCGAACAGTGCGCGGGTGGCCTTGTCGTCCACCGACGCGACAAATACTTTGATGGCGATCCGGCGGATCCGCGCCGGACCGTTCTCGCCTATCACTTCCAGGTAGGCGAGTCCGTGCTCGAGTTCGCCAGTGACTAGCGCCTCGATCGCATCGATCGCGACGCGGCGGCGACGTGCAAACTCCCGCATGCCGTTGACGATCTCGCCGCCGACCGCACCGAGCGCGTATTCGAGCGCCGCGACGTGCGGCGATGCGTCGTCGAACTCGACCGGACGACCGATTGAAAAGTTGCGCCGGCCGACCGAAACCCGCGCACTCGCGGGTCCCGGCACGGTCACCCGAAGCGAGATGGTGATGGCGGTCATGCTTGAACGCCGGATCCTTCAGGAGAGCCGGCATGGGCAGATGTCTGAATCGCGGACCGGATGGCGCGACGCGCCAGCGGAGCGGGGTGATCAGGTGAAGCCGGAGCCAGGCTACTGCGGTGGCAGAAGCGCTTTCACCTTACTTGAAAGCTCCTCGTACGTAACCTCCGACCTATGAGCTAGCACCCGCTCTCCGGCGGTATTGAATACGAGGGTCAGCGGCATTTCGCCAGACCAGCCCTCGAGCACGCCCTGAGTGAACGTCTGATCCTGCGCGTCGGCACGGTATATTCGGAACGGCGGCTTGTGCGTCTGCAGGAACTGCTCGATGTCCGTCATTTCCTCCTGGGAGTTCAGCGAGACGGCGAACATTTCCAGGCCCTTGTCGCGATATTCGTTGTACACCTTGATGATGGCGGGAAACTCCCGCACACAAGGGGGACACCAACTCGCCCAGAAGTTGACCACCACGACTTTGCCTTTACTGCCACCGACGAGTGCGCCAATTTCCTTCGCAGTAACGGTGCGGATCTGATTCACCTGGCCGGTGCTGGCCGCCTCCGCCTGGGAAGGGCTGGCCTGCGTCGTCGCCGCGTTCGACGGGACTTCTCGGTCGCTGCAGCCAGAAGCGGCGATCCCCAGCACGCACGCCGCCGCCGCCCACCGCGCCTTCACGGTTTGTTCTTCGTCAGCATTTTCAACGTGGCCTGTTTGACTTTCTCGAAATCGGCCGGGCCGATATCCGAGACATTCGCCTCGACCGCACGCTTTCTGGTGACCAGAAAAGTATTCCGGACCTTCGGATTGAGATTGTAGAGCCTGTAGCCGATGTCTTTCGGACCTTGCGCGAGGACGACGAGCGGGATCTCGATGTTGCGTGACTTGCTGAGCGCCTCGAGCCAGGGCTTGGCGCCCGGTCCCGGAATGAGAATCACGACGGCTTTGAATTTTTTCGCCTTCTCCTGCTGATACAGCCTCTCGAGCTGTACGATGAGCTCGGCCGTCTGTTCGTTGGTGTCGCGGAAAAACGCAATGACGTTCGGATCGTCCTGGAATTCACAGACATAGCATGTGCGCTTGCCTGCATAGAGCCCCGTGACGTCGAGGATCGGTACTGACGGCGTCGGTGTGCCCGGCGCGAGCCCGGCGACTACGCCAGCGACCGCAGTCGGCGCCGCGGCTCGAGCAGCCGTCGGCCCTTTGGTGTCGATCCGGTAACCGAGATCGAGCCACCCGGACCAGCCGCCCTTGAGAACTTTGAGGTTCTGATAGCCGTACTCAGTCAGCTTCTTCGCCGTATCGACCGACTCCTCTTCGGCGTTGCATGCGCAATAGATCACCAGCGTCTTCGTGCGCGGCAAGGTGATCGGCTGGGGAAGCGTCGGTGTATACGGGAGGTTCACTGCGCCCGGGATGTGCTGTTCCTCGAAGATCAATGGCGACGCAGTGTCGACGATCACGATGTCCGCCGACTTCTCGTCGATGAGCTTCTTCAGCTCTTGGGCGGAGATGAACTTCGGTTTGTAGACGTAGTTTTCGACGAACACCCCATCGATGTACGAACCAGAGGGCTTCCCGGGCTTGACTTGCGCGTAACCTGCCGTCACCCAAAGCATCGCAATCGCGAATGCCAGGTATGCCGCCTGTTTGCTTCGATGTCTCAACATGACTCAAGCCCCTTGAAGACGGCGATTGTGCCCTTTAGGTGGTCGCTGGGTCTGTAGTCCCTGGAGACATTTTAAGCCCGAACTTCGAGAGCCATCAGGAGTTGCAACAAACTGCGACATCCTCAACTGGCGGCGGGCTTTCGCGGCCCTCATTCTGCTGTCGCTTACATTCTCGTCGCCGCGTCTAGCGGCGGGCGGGGCGGATAATCACATACGTAGGCAGGCCGATGGCGCCGTAGCGCTGCATGACGGCATTCGCCGGCGGTTCGTCCGGCTGCTCCGCCTGGTATTTGATCTTCACGTAACCGGCGAGCGCTGCCGAGACCTTCGGATCCTTCAGGGTCGTCGTGTCCATCACCAGGCAGTTCTTGCACCAGGTCGCCCAGAAGTCGATCAGGACCGGCTTCTGTTCGCGCTCGGCTGCTGCCAGTCCCTGCGCGAGATCGGCGTACCAGCCTTCCTTGAGCTTCTCGGCCACGCTCGACTGGACTTCGGCCGCATCCACCCACCGCGCGGAGAACAGCCCGTACGCGAGGTAGCCGTAGTAAACCGCCATGCCGAGAATGAAAACGCCGAAGGCCTGCTTCACGCGGACCATCCAGGCGCCCGGCTTCGGCAGGGCGGCGATGCCGGCGCCCGCGATCGGCCACGGGATCGCCATGCCGACGCCAAGCAGAAACGGCAGCGCGAGCGCGGCGCCGGTACCCATCGCATACAGATTGCTCGAGAACACGACGACCTGGATGACGACCGGCGCTACGCAGGCCCCGGCGAGGAGCGCGGCGATCGCGCCCATCGTAAACGCGAGGACAAACGTGCCGCGGCTCGCATTGTCGAAGCGGAACCGGCTCGACAGCCGCGAGAAGTCGATCATGAGGATGTCGAACATGGCCAGCGCGAGGACGACGAACAGCAGGGCGATGCCGACGTTGAACCAGGGGGACGCGTTGATCGTGCCGAACGTGCCGGCGGTGAGAATCACGATCAAGCCGAGCACGCCGTAGACCAGCGCCATCGCGCCGCCGTACGTCGCGCCGAGCAGGAACCCACGCTTCCGCGATCCCGCCTGGGCGCCGGCGCCGATGATGGCCAAGTTGATCGGGATCATCGGCAGCACGCACGGCGTGAGATTGAGCGCGAGGCCGCCGACGAGCACGATGACGAGAATCGCCGCGGCGCCGCGCCCCTCGAACCAGCCCTTCTCTGTGACGCCTGTTTCCGCGTTGCGAATGAACTTCAGGAAGTCGTCAGTTCCGAGATACCCCGCGCCAACGCTTAGCGTGGTGAACCGATCGAGCGCAGACGAGGGATCCCCTCCCGCGCCCGGGGTGGCCGACGCAGCCGGCGCGGCGGTCGGAGCGGCAGCCTCACCGCTCCCGAAGCGAATCGCCTTGAAAGCTTCTGCGTTCGGCGCCGCGATTGCGGTCCCGGCCGGCACCACGCGCAGCTTCCACTGGATGGACTCGGATACCGGTAGGTAGCACATCTTCTCGTCGCACGCCTGGTAGCGGAACCGGCCGGCGACGGTGATGTCGCCCGCCGCGGCGCTGGCGGCGACGTTCAGCCGCACGCCGACGAGAAACTCGCGCTCATAGACGCTGAGGGGCTGTTCGCTGCCTTTCTGTTTGAGATCGGACGCCTGCGGATAGACGATCTCCGCCACCGCCACGCCTTCCGCTGGCGTGATGGTGAGGACGGTCGGGATCAGCCCCTTATCTCGCGGCTTGTTCGAGTTGCAGTGGAGCTTCTCGGGCAGGACGACCTTGACCGCGGCGTAAGCCGTGCCGCCGGCCGTGACGCCGTCCCTCTCGAGGAGCGTCGTCACGGTCGCACGCGGCAGTCGACCCTGTGCGGCGCCGACGGCGGCAGCCGACAGCAGCGCGAGCAGCCAGAATGACCAGCGCGTCAGCGTCGACGACGCTGTTTGTGCCTTCGAGGTAGTCACTTACCTTTCGGGGCTGACAACAAGAACTCAGACAATGGGCGATAACCAGCCGCCTTCATCAATTCGTCCCAGTTTTTGGGCAGACGGATTTGAATGGTGTTATAGCCATTCGCCGATAACGCCTGCACTTTATTTCTGCTGGGATCGCCCAAGACAAGAATTTCCAGGTCACTCGGACCGGAGACTACGGGGGTCGTCTTGATGTCCTCCCAACCTGGGAAGCGTGGGTACCAAGGCGGCAGCTTGCCCTTTTCCGCCCGTGCCTCTGCCATCGTCGTGGCCAGCTCCTCTTCAAACGGCGGATAGATCGCGCCGTACGAGCCGTGCACCTTCGACCAGGCCCACTCGTAGGTCACCACTCGGGCAGTGGCGGCCAGCTCTTTTTTGAGACTCTCCTTGGTATAGCCACCCTCGGCCAACACCTGCGCAGTGGTCGGCGTGATCAAGAGTGTCCGTTTTGATCCGTTCCATCCTGCGGCAAACTGCTCCTTATGAGTCAGGTCATAGGCGATCAATTGCATCAGGATCTTCGGGTCGCTCGTCGACGGAATCAGGTTCTGACCCCACACGGTACTTTCGCCGGTAGTGACCGTATTCGCATTCAGATCGAAGCCTCTTTCCACGTTGTTAGGCTTCCAACCAATCCGCAGGGCAGACTCTTCGTCTTCTGCCAGTACCCAGGAGGTCACCTTCCCGAAGGTACCCACCTGGGTCAGTTTGATCGTGTAACCGGCGATATTCCTTTCAATCAAGCTCATGGTCCGACCGATGACGTGATTGATGGGAAACGCGATCAGGCCCTGGCCGAAATCGACCCCGAGCTGCCGCGCCAGCGGACCGTTGAGCCAGTAGTAAGTCTGGAACGAATGCGTGCTACCGGCACGCCGCGAGTAAGAGACCTTGTATCTGGGATCACCGATCGCCTGAACCATTGCGATCAGCAGCGGCATGTGCTCCGGGCGGGCGCCGGCCATGACGCCGTTGGCAGCGATAATCCGTGGCGTCGCCCGGAGATTTGCCGAGGCAAGAATGGCAATTTCCTCGTCCGGCGCGTAGTCGGTGTACTTCAGGAATGCCGCAACTCTTTCAGGGGTCGGCGGAACGATGGCCGCGCCGTCACTCCAGCCGACATCGGAAAAATATCGGTTGATCTCCTCCAAGGTCCCGGAAAATACAGTCTTCTCTGAGTTCCTCTTCTCCTGGACCTCCGCGGTTGCCTCTATTTTGCCGGTCAGTGCCTTGACAATCTGGGGCACCAGCTCTTTCTCGGCGTTTTGCCTCAACACCTCATCTGTATGAAGATCGAATGGCCCCGGGTAGACGGCCACCTGCAGCGAAGGTATGGAGTTACTGGTACCGGTCAGCTGAGCCAGTTGGACAAAGCCAGGGCCGGCCACTGTGACAGCGGGGATTCCGGCTTTCTCGGCTTCTGCGGCCGCCCGCGACGCGGACGGTGTGCAAACCCCTCAACCACCATTGCCGCTTATGACGGCGTCGCAACCTTTGCGTTTGAACTCGGCCGGCTTCGCATCATAGTCCGCTCCCGAATACGCCGTCGCCATCTCGGTATACGGCACAATCTTGAGCCCGGAATACTTCGCCTGCAGCGCCTTCGCGATTGCGGGCATCGTGATGTTGACCTTGAACGAGCTGTTGCTGACCATGCACACTGTCTTGTTCGACAGCGTAGCGAGCCTGGGTGCCATCTCGATCATCTTGACGGTGTTCTCGCCGAGAGGACTGATCACCGAGTAGACGGGCTCCGCCGGTCGTGCCACCTGTGCCATCTCCATGCCCGTTGAGACAGACACCAGCACTGCAACGACGCCCGACACTGCGCGCGCTCTGCTACTCGGCATTTGAAGCATTGCTCTTCTCATCGTCTCTATCCTCTGAAGCCTCTGAGTTGTCTTCCCCGCTAAAACTGGATCTGCGTACTGAACAGGAACTGCCGCGGATCCTGGACGCCTGTCGCATTCAGCCACCTGCTGTTCGTCGTCGCAAACGTTGTGTTGATCGTCTGAATCCCGTTGTCGTTGAACGCGTTGTAGAGATCCGCGTTCACCTGTAACCGGTAACGGCTGAATCGCAACAGTTTCGAGAACCGCAGGTCGAAGGCGTGACGAGCGTTGATGTACTGGGTTCCTGGCCCGATAAGCGCGACCGACTTGGTGGCTGTGCACACGCCCGTCGCCGGGCACGCCGCGAGCCTGCGACCTAATGCCGGCTGAATGATGCTGTTGGGCACGTTCCAGGTCGCTGCGATCGGCGGCCCGGCCAGCATCCTGTAGGTGCCGGACACCCGGACATCCAGCGGCAACGCATACGCACCGCTGATCTTGATGTCGGGGCGGTATCCCGAATTCTGGTTACAGAAGCGGGCGTTCTCCGGGTTATCGACGATGTCGCAATCGTTTTGATGCCGATTGGCGAAGCTCGCGCCACCGGAGAGGAACGCCCCTTTCGACAACCGGGCGTTGACGGTCAGCTCGACGCCCTTGATGACGTCCTCGCGCCTGAGACCAAGTGTTTTGGCGAAGGTCACGAAGTTATCCGTCCCCGACGTGGCCCGGAACGCCGGATTGATGTCGAACAGTCCGCAGACCGGCTGACCGGCATTCGGCAGACGCCCATCGGTCGTCGGCGCCGTGATACAGAACGGTCCGTCATAGCTGCTTGGCGTGAGCGTCCGGTCGTCGGTGACGCGGGTGTTCCCCACGCTGCGTCGGTAATACAAGGCACTGACCGCCACCCGTGGCAGCAGTTCGTGCTGGACCGAGACGTCCGTCTCCCAGCTGTATCCGCGCTTGAACCACCCTCTCAGCACATCGTTATCGAACTGTGTCGAGATCAAGGGCGTCCCGAAGTTCGAGTTGCCGGTCGCGCCGAGCTCGTTGAGCTGGACCGAGCCGTCGGCGTTGTAAATCGAGAAGTCGAGGTTGGCGTCGTTCCACGAACGCGTGTCCGTTGTGGCGATCGCGTTCATCGGATTGACCTGGCCCGTCAGGCCGATCGTCTCTCCGTCGACGAACCGGGCCACCGCCACTTTCAGCGCCGTCTTGCCATTGCCGAACAGGTCGTACGCGAGGCCCAGTCGCGGCGAGAGGTCTTTCCAACCGACCACATCACGCCCGGCGAAGTTCTGTTCCGGCAACCAGACACTGGCCGGCAACACCTGGTCGGGGACGCTGGTCCGCAGCCAGTCCACGCGCAGGCCAAGGTTCGCCGTCAGCCGCTTGATCGTCCAGCGGTCCTGCGCGAAGAATCCCCAGTCGCCGTCAACGCTGTCGTGCCGATTCGTGGGGAGCGTCAGAATCGCCTGACTTGCCGCGCCACTGTTCAGGCGCAACACGACGTTGCCGAGCACCGACACCGGACGATAATACGAGCCGCGGAAGAACGAACCGCCGACCTTGACCGAGTGCGAGCCCGTGAAGTACGTCGCGCTGCTCCGGATTTCAATCGTCTTGGACAGGTTCGCGGCGCTGTTGTTCGCGACATTGAGCAATTGGTTCGTCGAGACTTCACCGATGACGTACGTCGTTGTCCCGACCTGCGGAAGACCGTCTCCCAAGAACCTGGCCGACCAGGCCGCGGCGCCGTCGCGATAGTCGTTGTAGTTGTTGCGCACCGAGCCGCTGACCGCCGTCTCGAAGAGCAGGCGCGGACTGTGAATTCTCGTCCAGCGCGCTCCCCCTGAATCGCCGTTGGTGGTGGCGTCCTGCGTCGTTTCCGGCGAAAGCGGCGCAGCGGCGGAAGTGAGCAACAGACGGATCTGACTGTTATAGAAGAATGGGGTGTGCTGTCGGAAGCGCTCGTAGAACAGCGCGATCTTGTCGCGGCTGGTCGCCTGCCACGTCACGCGCGGCGCGATGCTGGTGCTGCGAACCTGGGAGCTCCCAGGCCGACTGGAATCGGCCACATATCTGAACGGCAGGGGATCCGCGTCGGAGAACGACCCGGTCTGCACCGTCTCCTGACCGATGTCTTGATAGGTGAAGAAGTACCACAGCCGATCGCGCTGGAGCGGGCCGCCACCACTGGGATTGAACTCCCACTGTTTCGCCGTCTTCGCCGCAGCCGTGACGCCCTGCGTTTGCAGCGCCGCATCGATATTGTCCCCCTGCCATGACCCTCGCGAGTACCGGGAGAACAGCGTGGCGTGAAACTGGTTGCCGCCGTCACGCGGCACAAGATTGATGCGCATCCCGGGCTGGCCGACTTCGGCGGAGTCGATGTTGGTTGAGAAGCTGAACTCCTGAAACATGTTGCTGTTCGTCGGCGCGCTCGTGCTCCCGGGACCTGCGCCGACCAAATACGTCATGCGCATCCCGTCGACCATGGTCAGCGAGTCTGCCGTGCCCCGGTAGGAGAACAGACCGAAACTCCCCGCCTGGGTGCCCGGAATCGTGAACAGGACCGCGTTCGGCGTCCGGTCGGTGGGAAGCGCGTCGATCATCTCGCGCGTGTAGACCTTGGCCTGCCCGACGCTCTGGACGTCGATGAGCGGCGACCCGGACTGGACCGTGACGGTCTCCTCGACAGCGCCGATTCTGAGCTCCGAGTTCACGTTCGCCGTGAAGTCCGAGGTCAGCTCGATGCCCTCGCGCTTGACGGTCGAAAAGTGCGCCAGCGTGAAGGTCACGGTATACGTGCCAGGTCGCAGGTTGACGATCGAATAGCGACCCGCTTCATTGGTTGTCACCGAACGGCGGCCTTCGATGAGTGCGGGACTGGTCGCCTCGACGGTGACACCTGGCAGCACGGCGCCGCTCGCATCCTTCACCGTTCCTGCAATGGTTGCCGTGCCGACTGCCTGCGCCGCGGCCGAAACCGGATGCAGCAGGCACACCAGTAGCAGCAACGCAGGGGCGATCCGAATCGAGCCCATCAAACCCTCCAGGGACCTCGGTCAGAGCCAACGTCTGAGGCCGAATTATCTGAAGCCGTAGTATCGGACGGGCGCCGGGCGCGGGGTTGTTGCAGTGTGTTGCAGCGACCCTCCCTGTGGCGATTGGCGTCGGAATGGGAGGAAGCTCTACGTCGCGCGGCAGAGGGAGGGCTCGACAGAGCGACGCAACAGTTTTGGATGCGTCCTGCCTCAGCCTTCGGAGGAGCCGCCATGTCACAGATGAACCGTAGAGAACTGTTCGAGCACATGGGCACTGCCGTCATCGCGACGTCCCTGGGCCGCACGCAGGCGGGGGGACAGATAACCGAAGCGGTGGGCCCGAGCCGGTTTCTTCCAGGCTTCACGGTCTCCAGAGTGCAGACGAGCGGGACCATCGTCGAGGGGGCGAAAGGCGCGATCCAGACGATGGGCACGAGCATTCACGTCACCGCAGGGGGCGACGGCCCGCCGCTGTTGGTCCTTCATGGCGCGCCGATGACGCACATCACCTGGCGGCTCATCGCGCCCCAGCTTGCGAAGTCGTACACGGTGATCGCGCCCGACCTTCGCGGCTACGGGGACAGCGGAAAGCCGCCTGACGGCGACGAGCACGCCAACTACTCGAAGCGTGTGATGGCGCGGGACCAGATCGAGGTGATGCGTCATTTCGGTTTTACGCGGTTTCCGGTGGTCGGCCACGACCGCGGCGGACGCGTTGGCCACCGCTTGGCGCTCGACCATCCAGAAACCGTCACCAAACTCGCCGTTCTCGACATCCTTCCCACGTACTACCTGTATACGCACGTGACTCTCGACTTCGTGCGCGCGTACTTCCACTGGTTCAACTACCTGCGTGATGCGCCCGGTCCCGAGAACGAATTGAAAGCGCAGTACGAGGCCCGGTCCGCCCGAGCCTCCACCGACGTCCAAAAGGAATACGCACGCGCGATGAGCGATCCGGCGGCGATACACGCGATGTGCGAGGACTACCGCGCGGGCGCCTCGATCGATTTGAAACACGACGAGACGGATCTGAGGCAGGGGAAGAAGGTCACGTGTCCGCTGCTAACGCTGTGGGGCGAACGCGGCGCGATGGGCCGCCTGTACGACGTTTTGGACGTGTGGCGCGATTGGGGCGCGCAGGTGAGCGGCAAGTCGCTGCCGGCGGGTCACAACCTGCCGGAAGAAATCCCGGACGCCGTGCTCACCGAGTTGCTGGCGTTCCTGCGCGCGTAGTCTCGGTCGCAATCAGCGCGTCGAGAGCGAGCGCCCCCTGCCCTGCCGGGAAAACCGCAACGGGATTGATATCAATTTCCTTGATCGCGGGGAAGGAACGCATCAGCCTGCCGACGCGCTGAACGATGGCGGCAGCAGCCCGGACGTCCAGGGCCGGTGCGCCGCGAAAACCGTGGAGCACAGCCGCGCCCTTCAGTTGGTGCAGTTCGTCAGTGATGGCATCCAGGCTGAGATCCGGTGGCAGAAGGCGGACGTCGTGCAGCGCTTCAGCCAGCACACCCCCGAGACCCACCAGCACCACCGGCCCCCAGTCAGGATCGTTGCGCCCTCCCACGATCAGTTCAGCGCCTTTCGCCGCCATTTGTTCCACCAGCACACCGTCGAGCCGCAACCCCGGCATCGCCCGGGCCAGGTCCGCATGTAAACGGTCCCACGCGACGGTCAGCGCATTCGGACTCTCCACATTCAGCACCACGCCACCGACGTCGCTCTTATGGGAGAGATCAGCCGACTGAGCCTTGAGCACGACGGGGTAGCTAACCTCCGACGCAATGCGCTGCGCTTCCTCGAGCGTTCGCGCCAGTGCCCCTGCGGGTGTCGGGATGCCGCACGCTGCGAGGATTTCCTTGCTTCTGTATTCAGGGATGACACCGGGGGAAAGGTCGATCTGGAATGACTCGGCCGTGTCGAGACTCTCTTGCCTGCCGTCTCCGGCAGCGAGCGTCGACAGATGTGCGAGCGCGCGAAACGCGCGCTCGGGAGAGGGGATCAAGGCAGCGCCCAGCGTGCGCAGCTCTTCAACGTATGCGGGAGCGATCGGTGCTCCCTCGTTCATTGGAGTGAAGATGACGGGCTTGGAGGAGCCCATGGCGCGAATCGCATTGAGAAGATGCGGCAACTTGAAGCGACTCGTCGCCTCGTCGGTCAGGATGAGGGCCAAAACGATGCTCCCGAATCGTTCATCGGCGAGCAGGACGGGCAGCGTCCTTTGATACAGCTCGGGCTCAGCCAGCGGTTGCGCCGTGATGTCCAGGGGGTTACTCGGAGGAATGAAGTCAGGCAGGATCCGGCGGAGATGTTCCCTCGTCTGATTCGTGAGCTCCGGCAACGGCAGGCCCACGGCGTGACAAAAATCCAGCGTCAGCGCCTTGTGGGCGCCCGACTCCGTGAACACGACGGTGCCGCCGCGCGGAACAGACGCACAACGGATCAGGATGTGCGACACATCGATCAGCTCTTCGCGACTGTCGACAATGATCACGCCGGCGTGCGCGACCAGGGTACGCATCACGTCGTAGTTGCCGGCGAGCGCCCCCGTGTGCGTCGCTGCGGATGCCCGCGCCGCGCTGGTCCGTCCCGGATGCAGGAGCACGATGTGCTTGTTCTGCCTGCGCGCGCGATGGACCAGCTCGAGGAACCGGCGCGGTTGCCTGAACAGTTCGACGATCATGGCGATCACGTGCGTGTGCTCGTCGTCTATCAGGTCGTCGACGAAGTCTTCGACGCTCGTGGTCGCTTCGTTGCCGGTGGAGATCGAATAGGAGATACGAAGCGCATGGCTTCGTAAACTGGCGCCGAGCACCGCGGCCATGGCTCCGCTCTGGGAGACGACCGCGAGGCCCTTCCCGGCATCCAGCTTCTCGGGCGGGGTGAGAACGAACGTCAACGGGATGCCGTCGACACCGTTGATCAGTCCGAGGCAGTTTGGACCCTCGATGATCATGTCGTGATTGCGAGCGATCCGCGCCATTCTCTCTTGCTCAGCGCGACCGTCAGGACCACTCTCCGCGAATCCAGCGGAAAAAATGATCACGCCGCCGACGCCGAGTCGCGCAGAGGCAGCCACAGCGTCGATGACGCCGGCGCGAGGGATAGCGAGCACGACACAATCGACACCTTGCGGCAGGTCCTCGATCGAGGCGAGGCATGCTCGCCCCCGAATCTCCGCCCGCTTGGGATTGACAAGAAAAAGCTCTCCACCGAACTGTGCCTGCTCGAGGTTTCGCAGGACAGCTTCGCCCAACGATCCCGGGGTCGCGGAGGCGCCGACGATCGCCACCGATCGCGGACGCAGCAGCCGGTTCAGGGAAGCGCTCCGCGCGCCTGCGACGACGCCGTCCGTACTCATCGCCTCACCGCTTGTAGCTTTGCAGTCCCGGTTTCAGCGTCTTGTCGTCGAGGAACTGCTTGAGCCCCTTGTCGCGGCCATGCTCCGGGTCGCGCAGCAGTGCCTGATCGAGCTTGGCAAAGAGGTAATCCTCGTTCTGCTCCCAGGTGAGCTCGCGACAGCGCTTGAACCCATGTTTGGCGGCGCGCAGCACCACGGGGTTCTTGTTGCGAAGTTTCCGCGCAAGCGCGACGGTCTCTTCCCGGAGGTTCTCCAGAGGCACGGCCCTGTTCACCAGTCCGAACTCGGCGGCCTGCGCGCCGGTGAACGTATCGCCGGTCATGATGTACTCGAGCGCCCTTCGGTGGCCCATGGTATCGGCCACCGCCTTGTTCACCAGATTTCCAGGCGGGATGCCCCAGTTGATTTCGGAAAGCCCGAATACCGCCGTGTCGGCCGCAATGGCAAGATCGCATGCAACGAGCGGCGAAAATGCGCCGCCAAAACACCAGCCGTTGACCATCGCAATCGTCGGCTTCGCGTACATGCGGAGCAACTTCCATTGCCACGCCGTGGCATCGCGGCGCGCCCTCTCCTGGACGATCTCAGGCATCCGGTCGATCTCGCGAAAGTATTCCTTCAGGTCCATGCCGGAAGACCACGACTCGCCAGCGCCCGTGAGCACGACCACGCGAACTGCTTCATCCAGCTCCAGCGTCTCCAGTAGATCGCGCATCTCGCGGTTGAGTGTCGGGCTCATCGCATTGCGCTTCTCCGGGCGGTTGAAAATCGCCCAGCCGATGCCGTCCTCGACTTCGGCGCGAACGGTCGTCCAGCGCCCCTGGTATTCAGACATCTACTTGCCTCCTCAAATGGGATAGTGCCGCGGTGTTGTTTGCACGGTGATCCAGCGGAGATCCGTGAACTCAGCGACGGCGGCCTTGCCGCCGAAACGTCCGTAGCCGCTGGCCTTCACGCCACCAAACGGCATCTGTGCTTCGTCGTGCACTGTCGACGCATTGATATGGCAGATGCCTGACTCAATCCGTCGCGCAACGCTGAGTGCGCGTCCGACGTCCCGGCCGAAGACCGCGGCTGACAGCCCGTACTCCGTGTCGTTGGCCACACGCACCGCCTCGTCTGTACTCCCGACGCGCACCACAGCCACGACCGGGCCGAACGACTCCTCTGAGTAGAGCCGCATCTTGCTCGTGACATGATCGACCACCGTCGGCTGCATCATCGCGCCGTCCACGGTTCCGCCAGTCACGATTCTCGCGCCCTTGCTGCGTGCGTCTTCGAGCAGCTCGCCGATACGTGTGGCGGCCTCGCCACTGACCATCGATCCGAGGGGCGTATTGTTCTCCCTGGGATCTCCGGCCGAAAGCGACGCCGCCTTCCTGCCCAGTTGTTCGACGAACGCATCAGCCACTGATGCGTCTACGACAATGCGCTCGGTCGACATGCAGATCTGGCCCTGGTTGAAGAACCCTCCGAACGCTGCTGCACTCACCGCCTGATCGAGATCGGCGTCACTGAGCACGACCAGCGGCGCCTTGCCGCCGAGCTCCAGCAGCGCTGGCTTCAGGTGCTTCGCCGCGAGCTGGCCGACGATGCGACCGACGTATGTCGAGCCGGTGAAATTCACTCGTCGCACGGCGGGGTTGGCAATCAGCCGCTCGACGATCGAGGCAGCGTCGGCCGGCGCGTTGAGGATCACGTTGACCACACCGTCGCCGAGCTCTGCGTCCTGCAGCACGGTGCCGATCAGCCGGTGCACCGCGGGACACAGCTCGGAGGCCTTCAGCACGACCGTGTTGCCACACGCGAGCGGCATCGCGACGGCGCGCGTGCCGAGAATGACAGGAGCGTTCCACGGTGCAATCCCCAGCACGACGCCGCACGGCTGGCGCATCGCCAGCGCCATGTTGCCGGGCACATCGGAGGGAATCACTTCGCCGCTCAACTGGGTCGTCATCGATGCGGCTTCGCGCAGCATCCCGGCCGCGAGCTTCGTATTGAAGCCGTACCACCCGCGCGTCGCACCGGTCTCCAGCACACCCGCGTCGATGAATTCGGGAGCGCGCTGCTCCATCAAATCTGAGGCCTTCAGCAGCCGTCGCCTGCGTTCGGTTGGCGGAAGCCCCGCCCACACGGGGAATGCCTCGCGGGCAGCGGCAACGGCGGCATCGGCGTCCTCCAGCGTGGCGGCCGCAGCACAGGTGACGATTTCACCCGTTAGCGGACTCACGCGGTTGAAGGTGGCTCCATTACTGGCCGGGCGGTCCTTGCCTGCTATCAAGAGATTCGTCTGGTGCATCTATCTACCCTTCGCCGCATCTGCATTTCGCACCGCCGGGAAATGCCTTCCCACGAGCGACAGCCCGACAAACGCGATAACCATGGAGATGGCCACGAAGCCCCAATACGCGCCAGCCCCCATGCCGATGATCGTTGCGCCGAAAATAGAACTGAAGATGCCGCCGACACGCCCGACCGCGGCCGCATAGGCCACGCCGGAGGCGCGGATCGCGGTCGGATACACGTGAGCAGCCAGGGCATACATCGCGGTCTGCACCGCGTTGGCGAACATGCCGCTGAGCGCGAGGGCTGTCAGCATGAGCGTGCTGCCGCCGCCGGCCGTCACCGGGACGAGCAGGATCAATAGCGCACTGCCCGCCGCTGCCAACGCTCCCGTGAGCAGCGGACCGCGCGAACCGAACCTTGTGATCAGCGCCGCCCACACGAGGACGCCGATGACGCCACCCACGTTGAAGATGGCGAGCGCCTCACTGGCGGCGGCAACGCTGACGCCTTGGGAGGTGAGCAGCGTAGGTAGCCATCCGAAGATGAGATAGATACTCCCGAGACAAAACAGGAACGCGATCCAGAGTCCCGCGGTATCGCGGACGTGGTTCGGGCCCAGCAACGCTCGAATGGGTGCCCGGTCCGACACTTGGCGCTCGCCAGCGTCTTCGAATGCGCTCCCCGGTGGCACCGGCCGCCCGATACGCTGCAACAGGCGCTCGAGTGTCGGCCAACTCCGCCGGTTCTGCACGAGGAGCCGCGGCGATTCCGGCAGCAACAGCCAAAGCAGGGCCGCGAAAGCAAGGGGCGCCACGCCGCCGATCTGGTACAAGACGCGCCAGCCGTACGCCGGCAGCACCTGGGCCGCGATCAATCCGCCGAGCATGCCCCCGAGCGGGACGCAGACGATCGTGAGCTTCACCGCGAGTGGACGCCGCCGAAGCGGTGCGAACTCGGCCACCAGAGCGCTCACGTTGGGCAGCGCACCGCCCGTTCCTAAACCGGTCACGAATCTCAGGACGCCGAGGCCCACGACGGAGTCCACGAACGAGGTCGCCAACGTGGCGAGGCCAAACACGACCAGGCAGCCAATCAGGGCCGGACGGCGGCCGTAGCGATCGCCCCAGTAGCCCGCGAGCGGGCTGCCGACCGCCATGCCCGCAAGACCGAGCGCCAGCACTGGCCCGAATGCAGGGCGCCCCAGTCCCCATTCCTTCATCAGCGAAGGAACCGCAAATCCCAGGATCTGAATATCGAAGCCGTCGAAGATGACGGCCAGGGCACTGAGTGCGGTGACGAATTTCTGATAGGCGGTCCAGCGTCCGGTGTCGAGAAGCGGAGCGATATCCACTGCGGCGCTCGCGCTCGCCGCACGTCCTCCGCTCTCGCCATTCCCGATGGTTCTTGCGCCCGGCATGGGTTGTCTCTCAGGCGACTGGATCCGCGACGAGCCTCGGGCGAGCGTTGCGCAGCCGGTCAAGTATAGGGACTGCGTACGGACCGGCCGCAGGTGTAGTCTTCAGCTTGGCCTCAACGCTTTTCGGGCTCCCCGCCCTTGCCGTGGGCTTGTCGTCCTCGACTTGAGAAGCAAGCGGCTCGGTATCTTGGACCGTCCGTGGCCAACCGACAAGGCCCGCGCACAAATTGCTACAACTGCGGGTGGGTTCGGAGGTAATTAGAATGACGTCGCGTGATGCGCCTCCTCAGCCCTGAAAGCGCACTTGCCGCCCGAGGCGGAACGATCGCCGCGTGGCTGGCGATCCTCGTCCTCGCCGGCGTCCTGCCGCTCACCTGGGTCGGGTATCGGGCCGCAAACGAGTGGCAGTCGAACGTCGCTCAGCTGATCATGCGTCGCCAGCAGCAGGTCTCGGGCTCGCTGACGATCAACCTCGCTCGCGACATGCGCGCCGTACAGGCGACGGTGATCGACCGCCGCGAGTGGAGGACTGTCGAGCTGACATCACCCGAGCACCTGGCGGAGGTGCTCGCGCCAGTGTTCCGGCGCTACGCCTATCCCGAGGTGTTCTTCGCGGCGCGATTGCCGCTGGAGCCGAACTTCCTCGCTCGCGAGTCGCGCCTGCCCTCGTGGGCGGCTCCGGGAGGCGAGTCGGCAGGCATGCGCTGGTTCAGGAACGCCGACGTCGCGAAGCTCTTAGAGGCGCGCGTACTGAGCGACGCCGGCAGTGGCCGACACTACTCGATCTTTCCTCTGAACATTGGGGGCACCGAGTACCAGGTCGTTACCCGTTTCCTGCGCGGTGCTACGGACGCTGATTCTCCCATGGCCGTCCTTGGCTTCCTCGTCAACATGGACTGGGCCAGGGCGCACTACTTCATTCCGATGCTTGAATCGGTGATTGCTGGCACCGGCATGCCGATCGAGGGCCTCATCGTCGATCCGACCGGCGTCGAATTCGCGCTGCTCGACCAGCACGGCCGGGCCGTTGGCGGCCGCCCGGCGATTGCGGCCGATCGGCAGCCGACGTTGCGGCGGCTCAACGCGTATTTCTTCGATCCGCCGATGGCCAACACCGAGGCGGTCCACGATCTCCAGCGGTGGGTGTGGGCCGTTCAGGTCAGCGCCGCCGGCGATCCGGCGCTCGCGATCGCCCCCACCGCTGCCCGTCGCACCGTGCTGGTGCTCGCAGCCGGCGCCCTGGTCTGCGGGATCGGCCTGGTGATCATCGTCCGTGCGACGCGCGCCGCGGCGGCGGTCGCAACGATGCGATCCGAGTTCGTCTCGACCGTGACGCACGAGTTGAAGACGCCGATGTCGGTGATTCAGAGCGTCGGGGAGACGATGCTGCGCGGCCGCGTGAGCTCTCCCGAGCAGCAGCGCGAGTACGCCCAGCTGCTGGTGCAGGAAACCTATCGGCTGCGCCGCCTCATTGACAACCTCCTCGCGTACGCGCGGGTGACCGAGGTGGCCGACGTCTATACCTTCGAACCACTCGAGCCGGAGCAGGTGGTCGAGGAGGTGTTGCACGGTTTTCGCAAGCTCCTCCGCGACCGCGGTATAGAGGTGAACGTGTCGGTGCCCAGGCCGCTGCCGCCGGTGAAGGCCGACCGCGCGTCGCTCGTGTTCGCGCTCGATAACCTACTCGATAACGCGATACGCCATGCGGGCGCGAAACAGATTCAGCTCGACGCTCGGCTGAATGAGAACGCTGTTGAATTCGTGGTGGCGGACCGCGGCCGGGGCATCCCGGAAGAGGAGTTGAAGCGCGTGCAGCAGCCGTTCGTCCGAGGAGCCGCCAGCCGCGGCAGCGGCCTCGGCCTCGCCATCGTCCGCCGAATCGCCGCCGCTCATCGTGGCTGGTTCCGACTCGAGAGCCGCGTCGACGCGGGCACGACGGCGACACTCGCTATCCCCGTGGCCGCAGCATGAGCGTCGATCAGAAGCGCATCCTCGTCGTCGAGGACGAGGAAGGAATCGCGCGCGTCCTCGCGGACAACCTGAGAATCGACGGCTTCAACGTGCGGTGGGCACGCACCGCGCAGGAGGCGCTGGTGGAGTCCCAGTCATTTCGGCCCGATCTGGTCCTGTTGGACATCATGCTCGCCGGGCAACCGAACGGCTTCGAGATCTGCCGGGTTCTGCGTCAGGGCGGACGCTGCGGCGTGATTATCGTGTCGGCGCGCAGCCAGCGCGAGGACAAGCTGCGAGGATTAGGAGCCGGCGCCGATGATTACGTCACCAAGCCTTTCGACATGGAGGAGCTGACGGCGCGGATCAATGCCGTGCTGCGACGTACGGTGCTCGTCGTCTCACGAATCCGGCTCGGGGACATCGAGGTCGACTTCGAAGCCCACACCGCGTGCCGCGGCTCGACGCCCCTGCATTTGACGCATCGCGAGTTCGAGATCCTGCGCTATCTGGCGGAGCGCCGGGACCGTGTCGTTCATCGCGACGAGTTGTTGCGCGAGGTGTGGGAAATCGTGAACGGGTCGACGACGCGCGCGGTCGATTTCGCGGTCGCCCGGCTTCGTCGGAAGATCGAGCCGAATCCACCGGAGCCGAGATTCCTGCGCACGGTCCATGGCGACGGCTACTCGCTGACGGTGGACCGCGATGCCCAGTAAGCGCAACAAACTGCGACATTCTTTGCGCCCGCCTGCCGACATGGCACAATTCCGACTCGCGTGACTGAATTCTTGTCGCTTCACGACGCAATCGCACGCTTCGTCAGACGTGGCGATAGTGTCGCCCTTGAAGGTTTCACGCACCTCATCCCGTTTGCCGCAGGCCACGAAATCATCCGGCAGCGGCTGACCGACCTGACGCTCGTCCGCATGACGCCGGATCTGATCTACGACCAGCTGATCGGCTGCGGCTGTGCGAAGAAGCTCGTGTTCTCCTGGGGAGGCAACCCGGGTGTCGGATCCCTGCATCGCCTGCGCGACGCGGTCGAGCGCGGCTGGCCGCATCCGTTGGAGATCGAAGAACACAGCCACTCCGCAATGGCGCATGCGTACGCGGCGGGGGCCGCGAACATGCCGTGCGCCATTTTCCGCGGCTACCTCGGCTCGGACCTCGCCCGGGTGAATCCTTGCATCCGCTCCATTACCTGTCCCTTCACGGGTGAAGTGCTTGCGTCCGTGCCGGCGGTCCGGCCTGACGTCACCGTCATCCACGCACAGAAGGCAGATCGCCGCGGTAACGTGCTGATCTCCGGGATCGTCGGCGTCCAGAAGGAGGCGGTCCTTGCCGCCGCGAAAGCAGTCGTCACTGTCGAGGAGATCGTCGACGAGCTCGGCACCGAAGGAACCAACGCTGTCGTCCTGCCCTCGTGGACGATCGCGGCAGTGGTCGAAGCCCCGGGGGGCGCGCGGCCATCCTATGCCCACGGTTATTACCAACGCGACAACGCCTTCTACACCGCGTGGGACGAGATCGCCCGCGATCGCGACCGCTTCACCGCATGGGTCGACCAGGAGGTACGCCGCGCGCCAAGCGACCGAGCAACGCGCGTGACGTCATGAGCTACACGTCGACGGAAATGATGACGGTGGCCGCCGCGCGCGCGCTAGATAACGACGACATCTGCTTCGTCGGGATCGGCCTGCCGTCCGCCGCGTGCAATCTCGCGCGGCTCACGCACGCGCCGCGGCTGACGCTGGTGTATGAATCCGGCACGCTTGAAACCAAACCCCACGTGCTGCCGCTCTCGATCGGTGACGGCGAGCTTTGCGACACGGCGCTCTCCACTGTGCCGGTGCCGGAGATGTTCCAGTACTGGCTACAGGGGGGACGCATCAGCGTGGGCTTCCTCGGCGGCGCGCAGGTGGATCGCTTCGGAAACCTGAACAGCACGGTCGTCGGCGATTATGCGAAGCCGAAAGTGCGCCTGCCGGGTAGCGGCGGCGCGACTGAGATCGCCACCGCATGCCACCGCATTTACATCGTCATGCCGCACGGGCCGCGCGCGTTCGTCGAAACTCTCGACTTCCAGACGTCGCTCGGCCACGGCCGAACCGGACGTGAGCGGCGCGCGCTCGGACTCAAGACAGAAGGACCGACGCTCATCGTGACGGATCTCTGCACGATGCGTCCCGACGCCGAGACGAACGAATTCGAGGTTGCAACCCTGCATCCAGGTGTGACCCGCGAGACGGTCCTCAAGAACACCGGCTGGGCCGTCCGCTTTCGCAGCGATTTTGGGGAAACGCCGCCGCCCACGGATGTCGAGCTCGAGGCGCTGCGCGACCTGAAAGCCCGCACGGCCCGCGCGCACGGTACAGCTGAATGAACAAAGGGACGCAGCCGCCGCTTCTCTATCCGCCGTACGCATCCACGGTGCGGCGCGCGCCCCTCGAACCGGCGATCCAGCTGCCCGAATCACTGTCGAACCTCGATCAGCCGGTCTACGGCTGGTGGCCGATCGGCGAGACCGATAACGACCTGACTCGCCAGCAGCCGGACGAACCGCAGGGGCAGCGGATCATCGTTACCGGGCGCGTAGTCGACGAGGACGGCCGTCCCGTCCGCGAGGCGCTCGTGGAGGTGTGGCAGGCGAACGCCGCCGGGCGGTACCGGCACCAGAAGGATTCGCATCCCGCACCACTCGATCCCAACTTCACGGGCGCGGGGCGAACGATCACTGACCCAGACGGGCGCTACGAATTCACGACGATCAAGCCGGGGGCGTATCCCTGGCGCAACCACGACAACGCGTGGCGTCCGGCCCACATTCATTTCTCGATCTTCGGGACGAGCTTCCGCACGCGGCTGGTCACGCAAATGTATTTCCCCGACGATCCCCTCTTTCCGTACGACCCGATCATGCACGCGATTGCCGATGCGCGCGCGCGCGCGCGGCTGATCTCGCGCTTCGACCTGTCGCTCACGCGTCCGGACTGGGCTCTCGGCTTCTCCTGGAACATCGTCGTTTGCGGCGCGGACGCGACGCCGTTCGAGGGACGAGTCTGAGCGCCGACGAATCGCTCGTCGCGACCTCCTCACAAACCGTCGGTCCGTTCTTTCACTTCGGCCTGACGACGGCGGCGAACGGCCGCATGATCGATCGGCTGCGCGCTCGGGGCGAGCCGGTCACGCTGGCGATCCGCGTGACGGACGGCGCAGGTGAGCCGGTCCCCGATGCGATGATCGAGCTGCTGCAGGCCGGCGCCTTCGGCCGCCTGCCGACGGACGAAAACGGCGTCTGTGAGTTCGCGACCGCGCGCCCCGGAAGGGTCGCAGGTCCGGGGCCGTCTGGGCAGGCGCCGCACATCTTCGCCTGCGTATTCGCCCGCGGCCTCCTCCGACACCTGCACACCCGCATATACTTCGCCGGCGATCCCGGCATCGAGACGGATCCTGTGCTGGCGCGAGTACCGGAAGGACGCCGCGGGACGCTCATCGCCACGCCGGACCCCGGGCGCAGCGGACGCTGGATCTTCGATCTGCGGCTGCAGGGGAGTGGCGAGACGGTCTTCTTCGATGGATGACGTATGAGCGTGCGCCTGTTCGACAGCCTGGCAACCACTGATTCGCTCGCGGCGGTCTTCGCGGACGCCGCGCTGCTCGCGGCCATGGCACGCTTCGAAACCGCACTGGCGCAGGCCGAGGCGAAGGCCGGCGTCATCCCGGCCGCAGCGGCGGCAGCGATCGCCCGCGCGGCAGGCAGCACATCGTTCGACGCCGCGGCAATTGCGAGCGCGGCCCGCGCATCCGGCACAATCGCCATTCCCTTCGTCGACATGCTGAGGGCGCGCGTGCGCGCCGAGGATCCTGGCGCCGCAACGTTCGTCCACTGGGGAGCGACGAGCCAGGACGTCAGCGACACCGCACTCGTGCTCTGCCTCGTCGCGGCGGAACGGATCCTCGAAGCCGATCATGCGCGCCTCGCGGAGGCGTTGCGCCGAATCGCGGACAAACATGCCGCGACCGTGATGCTCGCGCGGACACTGTTGCAGCCGGCGGCGCCGACAACGTTCGGGCTCAAGGCCGCAGGATGGCTCGCTGAATCAACTCGCGGCTACGCGCGCATCTCCTCCGCCTTCCGCGACGCCTGCGTCGTCCAGTTCGGCGGCGCGTCAGGGACGCTTGCGGCGCTCGGCCCCCACGGTCCCGAAGTCGCGAGCGCACTCGCGGGAGAGCTGAACGTGCCGCTGCCGGATGCGCCGTGGCATGCGCATCGTGACCGGCTCGCGGCGCTCGTCGCGGCGTGCGGAATTTACACCGGAACGCTCGGCAAGATCGCGCGCGATCTCTCGCTGCTGATGCAGGACGAGGTCGGCGAAGCGTTCGAGCCTGGCGGCGGCTCCTCGTCGATGCCGCACAAGCGCAATCCAGCCGCCTGCGCCATCGTGCTCGCGGCGGCGAACCGCCTTCCTGCGCTCGTGGCCGCGTTTCTCGCCGGTATGGTGCAGGAACACGAGCGTGGGCTGGGCGGATGGCACGCGGAGGCGGCAACGGTTGTCGCGGCTGTGCAGGCGACCGGGTCCGCGGTCGCGGCTCTTGCGGGTGCGATCGAGGGGCTGCGCGTCGATCCCGAGCGCATGCGCGCCAACATCGCGGGAACGCGCGGCGCCATCTTCGCGGAACGCGCGATGGTGCTGCTCGCGCCTTCACTCGGACGCGAGCACGCGGGGAAGATCATCGCGTCCGCTCTCGCGGATTCCCGTAAAGACGCCGGCACCTTCGCCGAGCTCCTGGCGCAGGATCCGGCGGCGCGCGCTGCGATCGAACCGGTCGCGCTGTCCACTCTCGATGTTCCGGATGCCTATCTCGGCTCCGCCGAACACTTCCGGCGCCGGCTGATTTCCGGCCTTGGGACGAATACCAACGGGTAACACACCGTGCCATTTGTCACCATCGCCAACGTCCGTCATTACTACCGCCTCGACGGCCACGACGACCGTCCCGTCGTCATGCTGTCGCACTCGCTCGGGCAGGACCACTCGATGTGGGACCCGCAGGCCGCGGATCTCGGCAATCACTTCCGCGTGCTGCGCTACGACATCCGCGGCCATGGCGCATCTGACGTCATTCCAGGCGATTACAGCGTGGAGCTCCTCGGGCGCGATGCACTAGGACTTGCCGCCGCCCTTGGTATCGAGCAGTTCGCCTTCTGCGGCCTGTCGCTCGGCGGCATGATCGGCCAGTGGCTTGCGCTGAATGCGCCTGAAAGAATCACCGCGCTCGTGCTCGCCAACACCTCTCCGCGTCCCGACGCGAAGGGGATGGAAACACGCCGCAAGACGGTTCTCGAAGCGGGAATGGCCGCCGTGGAAGATACCGTCATGGGTCGGTTCTTCTCGCCGCGGATGCTGGCGGCAAATCCCCCCGTCGTCGCAGGCTCGCGCCGCGTGCTCCGCGCAACCGATCCGGTCGGTTACGCGGGAGCCTGCGCCGCCGTCCGCGACACGGATTTCGTGTCGCAGCTCGGCAACGTCAACACTCATACGCTGGTCATCAGCAGCGACACCGATGCATCGCTTCCGTGGAAAGGACATGGCGAAATCCTCGAGTCGAAGATCGGTCACACACGCGGCGTACGTCTGAACACTGCACACCTGTCGAACCTGGAAATGCCTCGTTCCTTCAGCGCGGCGCTGCACGCGTTTCTCCCGACCGCACGAACTGATGAGCGCGAATCGGGCATTCGCGTGCGCCGCGCGGTACTTGGGGACGCTCACGTCGACAAGGCGCTCGAATCAGCGACGACGACTCCCGAGTTTCAGGATTTCATCACGCGATTCGCGTGGGGCACCATCTGGACGCGGCCTGGCCTCGACGTCCGTACGCGAAGGTTGCTTGTCCTCGCGATGACGGCTGCGATGGGACGCTGGGAGGAGTTCAGGCTGCACGTGCGAACGGGCCTGGCGCACGAACTCGAATGGTGCGATCTCGAGGAAGTGCTGCTGCAGGCGGCCGTTTATGCTGGTGTGCCAGCCGGCAACACCGGGCTTCATGCCGCAGCCGAAGAACGCGATCGGCTCAAATAACCGCGAATTCGCTGTGAGAGAAGTCGAATCGCGCACGCACGTAGCGCTTCGTGAGAAAACCCAGCGTGGTCATGTAGTCGCAGAGGATCCGAATGCCGCGCTCAGGCGCCTTGACTCGCGCGGCAACGGCCGCCGCCGTGCGAGCCCCCTCGCCGATGGCGGTGAATACCTCGAGCTCGATGGCCGACTTCAGCGCGGCGGTCTTCTGATGCGCGAAGATCGTGTCGAAGAACAGCTCCGGGCTCGGTACGTGGGCATCAGGCGACATGGGCTAGGTCCGCGTGGCCGGGACTTTCGGGCGGCGCACGAGTTGGGGCGACAGGTCGGTCCGGCTCGGACGTCGATGCACCTTGGCGATATGCGTGGACAGGCTGTTGGTGGAAATCAGGTCGCCGCAGAATCTGCAGAGGGCCTTACCCGGCGAGAAATGTACGCGTTGCATGAGCTCACCAGTGTAGCAGAGAGCTCCTAAGGTCTATTCATTCCTCCTTCCTCCTGCGAGCCCTGCCACCAGCGCGACGACGGCCGTCACGCTCGCGCCGATGAACGCGTACCACGTCCAGGCGGTCGCGTTCGTCCACCGGACCCACGTCAGCACCGCAACGCCGGCGAGCATGCCCGTGAGCATGGCGCGCGTGCCGACGCGCCGGGTGAGCGTGCCCACGAGAAACGCGCCAAGCACCGGCCCGGCCGCCAGCGACAGCACGGACAAGCCCGCGTCCAACACCGAGCGAATCCACTGCGCGCCGATGGCGACGGCGAGCTGCACGATGCCCCAGCCGATCGTGGCGCGCCGTGCAACTCGCAACAGCGTCGCGTCATCCGCATCCGGCCGGACGAACTTCTTGTAGAGGTCATTCGCCGTCACCGCGGCCATCGCGTTCAGCGACGGCGACAACGCGGCCGCGACAATCGCGGCGACAATGAAGCCGGCGGCACCACCGTGGAGCGTGTTGATGATGAAGAGCGGCAGAATCTCGTCGTTGCTTGTCATGGCCGGCGCCGGCGTGTGCTGGTAGTACGTGAAGAGCATCACGCCAATGACGAGAAAGAGCGCGAACTGCGCGAAGACCACGAAGCCGCTCAGCACCAACCCGAGCCCCGCTTCTCGCGACGACCGCGCCGCCAGCAGCCGCTGCACCAGGAACTGATCGGTGCCGTGGGTCGCGAGCGTCAACGCGACACCGCCAACGAGACCGGCCCAGAGCGTGTAGGTCACGTTTGGATCGGTCGAGAGATTGAGGACGGCGAACTTCCCGGCCGCCGCGGCTGACGACGCGACCGTCGCCCAGCCGCCGGGAATCCGATCGAGCAGCGACACGAAGACGACGATCGCGCCGGCCAGATACACGAACATCTGGATGACGTCGGTCCAGATCACCGCGGCGGCGCCGCCCCGGACCGTGTAGATGATCATCGCCGTGCCGAGCAGAATCACGGTCCACGTGACCGGCACGCCCGTGACGACGGCGATGACGAGCGCTGTGGCGAAGAGCCGGATGCCGTCGGCCAGCGACCGCGTGATCAGGAAGATGACGGACGCGACCGTCTTCACTTCCGGGCCGAAGCGCCGGTTCAGCAGCTCGTAGGACGTCACCAGCTCGCCGCGGAAGTACGCGGGGATGAACAGCGCGCTGACGATGACGCGGCCGATGATGTAGCCGAGGGCGAGCTGGAGAAACGTCATGTTGCCGGCGTAGGCCTGCGCCGGCACCCCGATGAACGACAGCGTGCTCGTCTCGGTCGCCACCACCGTGAAGCAAATCGCCCACCACGGCACCGAGCGGTCCGCCAGCAAATAGTCGCGCGTCGTCTTCTGGAACTTCGCGAACCAGGAGCCGAAGAGGGTGATGGCGACCAAGTAGGCCGCGATGACGAGATAGTCGATGGAGGTCAGCGACAACGGGACGAGTCTAGTACCAGAAGTACGGGTGGACAAGAACCAAGAAGTACTGGTGGACACAACCTCGGAAGTACTGGTGGGAAGAGCGCCCAAGTACTGATGGATTAGAACTCTGAAGTACTTTCTGGCCGCGATCACACTTCACGATCACGGGCCGCGCTACTGCGTGTCGCCGACAAGAATCACTGCCAGCAAGTACTTCCTGGTTCTTGTCCACCAGCACTTCGAGGTTTTCTCCACCCGTACTTCTAGATTCACCCGTACTTCGTGTTTCACCCGTACTTGTCTTATCTCACAGGAATTGTCGTCGCCGTCACCGTCAGTGGCTCCGGCGGCGGCACGCCCGTTGTGCTCTGCCAGATCGTGGCGGACGAGTTGATCGAGAAGGACCGGTTGCCCGTCGAGCCAAAGGTCATCGGCGTCGCCGTGGCGTAGAAACCTCCGTTCGTCGGCCGGCCGGCGCAGTCGTTCGCGCCCGGCCCCGAGGTGCCCGCGGTCATCGCGAGGTTGAAGCCGCTCTTGTGCGGCGTCGCCGACAGTCCCAGGTCCGCTGAGATGAACGGCGGAGTTTCGGGGGACGGCGAGGCGCCGAGGATCAGATAGCCCGACGCGAAGCCGCCGTAGCCGCACGACGTCGAATACGACACCTGCGACGACGCCGTCGTGTTGAGCGCGGCAATGGCGGAGCCTTCGTTGGCCGTGGCCCGCGCGCGCATCAGCCCGGGCACCGCCATCCCGGCAATCACAGAGATGATGGCGACGACGATGAGCAGCTCGATGAGGGTGAAGCCTCGATCCTGGACGCGCGTCATGGCGTTCTCCTACTGATGACTGATGACTGATGACTCGCTTAGACGCGGGCCTCAGCCAGTTGGCCGGAACCGCCTACCCACCCGCCATCTTCACGATCGCGTCCCACTGCTCGTCGGTCACCGGCATCACGGAGAGCCGCGGCAGGTACGTGAGTTGGAACTCTTTGAAGCGCTTGTCGGCCTTGATCGCCGCGAGCGTCACCGGCTGCTTCAGCTTCTTGACGGGCACCACGTCCACCACGTGCGCCTTGCCGGCTTTGTCGTCGGGATCGGGATACGCATCCGTCGCGGCCGTCGCAATGCCGACGATCTGCTTCTCGTCGCCGGTGTGGTAGTAGAAGACGAGATCGCCCTTCTTCACACCGCGCACGTTTTTCTGGGCGACAGGATTTCTGACGCCCGACCACGTCGTGCGGCCGTCCTTCGCGAAGGCGTCGAAGGAGTAGTTGGTGGGTTCTTCCTTGAAGAGATAGCGACTCATGGAATTTGGGGATTGGGGGATTGGGGGATTTGGAGATTCACAGGCGCCAGTGCCTGGTGCCTAGTGCCCAGCGCCCAGCAACGTCATTGTCTTTTGAGAAAGACTCCCGAGAGTGGCGGAAGCGTCAAGTTGACTGACTGCGGATGGCCGTGTGCGGGCACCGGCTCCGACTGCACACCGCCTTCGTTGCCGACGTTACCGCCACCGTAGTACCACGCGTCACTGTTGAGCAGCTCCTTGTAATACCCGGCCTCGGGCACACCGACGCGGTAGGAACGGCGGACGATGGGCGTCCAGTTGAAAATCGCCACGAGCCAGTCGTCGTGGTTCCGGCCGCGACGGATGAGCGAGATGACGCTCGACTCATGGTCGTGACAGTCGACCCACTCGAATCCGCCGGGCTCGAAGTCCACTTCGTAGAGCGCCGGATTCGCCTGGTACAGCTTGTTCAGATCCTCGACGAACCGTTGCAGCCCGGCGTGAATCGGCCGCTCGAGCAGGTGCCAGTCGAGCGACGTCTCGTGGTACCACTCGTTCCACTGGCCGAACTCCGCGCCCATGAACAGCAATTTCTTGCCGGGATGCGCGTACATGTAGGAGTACAGCGCCCGCAGCGTCGCCGCCTTCTGCCACTCGTCGCCCGGGGCCTTGCTCATCATCGAGCCCTTCCCGTGCACGACCTCGTCGTGCGAGAACGGCAGGATGAAGTTCTCGTTCCACGCGTACAGCATCGAGAACGTGAGGTTCTGATGCTCGTAGCGGCGGTAGACCGGATCCTTGCTGACGTAGGTGAGGATGTCGTGCATCCACCCCATGTTCCACTTGTAGGTGAAGCCGAGCCCGCCGACCCACGTCGGGCGGCTGACGGCCGGAAACGCCGTGGACTCCTCCGCCGCGATGAAGCTGCCGGGAAAATGCTCGTGCGTGAGCGCGTTCAGCTCGCGCACGAAGTCGATGGCCTCGAGGTTCTCGCGGCCGCCGTACCGGTTCGGGATCCACTCACCTTCCTCGCGTGAGTAGTCGAGGTACAGCATCGACGCCACCGCGTCGACGCGCAAACCGTCGACGTGGAACGACTCCAGCCAGTAGAGCGCGTTCGCGATCAGGAAGTTGCGGACTTCGTGCCGGCCGTAATTGAAGATCAGCGTGCCCCACTCGCGATGCTCGCCCTGCCGTGGATCGTCGTGCTCGAAGAGCGCCGTGCCGTCGAAGCGCGCGAGGCCGTGCGCATCGCGCGGAAAGTGCCCCGGCACCCAGTCGAGGATGACGCCGATGCCGTGGACGTGACACGTGTCCACGAAGCGCCGGAAGTCGTCCGGCGATCCGAAGCGCGACGTCGGCGCGAAGTAACCCGTGACCTGATAGCCCCACGATCCGTCGAACGGGTGCTCCATGATCGGCAGGAGCTCGATGTGTGTGAACCCGAGCCGCTTGACGTACGGCACGAGCTCGTCGGCCAGTTCGAGCCACGTCAGCCGCCGAAACCCATCGTCGGGCTTTCGACGCCACGACCCTGGATGCACTTCGTACACGGACATCGGGCGGTCGAGCGCCAGGCCGCGCTTGTCACGCGCGTCCATCCACGCGAGGTCGCGCCAGTGGTAGTCACCGAGATGGCTCGTGATCGACGCGGTCTTCGGCGGCAGCTCCGCGCGAAGCGCGAAGGGATCCGACTTGATCACCAGCGGCCCCTGGTTCGGCTGGATCTCGAACTTGTAGATGGCGCCTTCGGCGAGGCCGGGCAGAAATGTCTCCCAGATGCCGCTGTCGCCGATCGAGACGAGCGCGTTGACGCGGCCGTCCCACTCGTTGAAGTCGCCGACCACGGACACGCGACGCGCGTTCGGCGCCCAGACCGCGAACGAGTACCCGCGTACGCCATCGACCTCGGCCGGCCGCGCGCCCATCTTTTCCCACGCGCGGAGCCAGCGCCCCTCGCCGAACAGGTAGGCTTCGTAGTCGGTGACGACGCGGCCCCGATTGATGGCTGCCGAATCTCGATGCACAGTCGGACTGTGTCAGAACAAAGGCTTGATTGGCAAACCTAAAGGTTTGCCCTACGTACTGCTCTACCCCGCCGTCGTCTCGGCGAGGAACTTCATGAGCTCCGCGTGGTCGACGGGCTTCACGAAGTGGCCGTTGAAACCCGCGCTCTTCGATTGATTGCGGTCTTCCTCCTGGCCCCAACCCGTCAACGCGACGATCACGGCTTGCCGGCCCCACCACTGCTTCCGCATGGCGCGGCAGGTGTCGTACCCGTTCATCCGCGGCAGACTGATGTCGAGCAGGATCACATCCGGCCGGTAGATCGACGCCTTCTGCAACGCTTCGACGCCGTCGGCGGCCATCTCGGTCTCGTGGCCGGTCACCTTCAGCAGCATCGCGAGGCTGGTTGCGGAGTCCTGATTGTCGTCGACGACGAGGATGCGCCGGCGCGACGTCGCGCGAGTCTCCTCGGCGCCTTCGAGCGCCGGCGTCGCCTCGAACTGCTCGACGGCCACCGGCAGCCGCACGATGAACTCGCTCCCCTTGTCGCGTCCCGGGCTCACGACTTTCACCGTGCCTCCGTGCAACTCCACGAGCCGCTTGACCAGATGCAGTCCGATGCCCAGTCCGGCCTGAGGGCGGCCGGTCGCGCGATCGACATGCGAGAACATTTCGAAGACGTCCGAGAGGTGATCGGGCGAGATGCCCACGCCGTTGTCCTTCACGCTCACGTCCACGTCGCGGTCGACGCCGCGAGCGCTGACGAGGATCTGACCGCCGCGCTCGGTGAACTTGCAGGCGTTGTTGATCAGATTGCCGAACACCTGCAGGAGCCGGGCCGGATCCGCATCGACGTAGATCGGCACCGGCGGCAGCTCGACGCGCACGTCGTGCGCCATGGCGGTCGCGAGCGGCGCGCAGGTCTCGACCGCGTTGGAAATGACCGTCGCCAGATCGACCCGCGCCTTTCGCAGCTCGAGCTCGTCGCGAAGGATCCGGCTGACGTCCACCAGATCGTCGACCATCCGGACCAGCTGCGCCATCTGCCGCTGCATCATCGCAATCGCATCGCGCAGGACCAGGGGCTCGCCCCCGGCGCGGCGCATGATCTCCAGCGAGTTCATGATCGGCGCGAGCGGATTGCGGAGCTCGTGGGCGATGGTCGCGAGAAAGATGTCCTTGCGGCGCAGGTCCGCCGTCGCCTCCGCGCGATGATGCGCCCGGATCGCGTAGCAGGCCGCCGCGGCAAACGCCGCCAGGTCGGTGGCCAGCCGCAGATCCTCTTCATCGAAGTGCCGGCCGGGATCGTGGGCGGCCAGCCAGAGCGTGCCGGCCATCTGCTCCTCGACGCGGAACGGCACCACCAGAACTTCCTCGGCGTACGGCGTCGGCAGCGTCAGGGCGGCAAAGCCGCGTTCAGGGTGCGCGAACAGTTGTGCCGTCTTGCGCTCCTGGACGACGCCGCACGGGCTGAGGTCGCGCGGCACGCGGTGTCCCACGTACGGCGCCCATTGGCCCGCAGTGACACGCCACGAGAATCCCAGGCCGTCGTCGTCCAGAACACTGATGACGACCGATTCCGCCCGGCAGAGCTCGATCGTGAGGTCCGCCAGCTTCTGGAGCATCGCCACTGGTGAGACGGCCATCTCGGCCGCGAGTAACGTCAGCGCGTAGTGCTCCGCGGCGTACGTGACCGCCGCCGCCGGCCGGTTGGCGAGTTGGGCGGTAATGACGACGGATTCCAGGTTGGTGCGGTCGCTCATGCGACAGATCAAGCGCAGGGAGTTGTAGAAACATTCTACGCCCCGAGGGTCTTCCGCCCGCGCCGATGGGAACCCGTCAGCCGGGGCTTATTTGGCGGAGGGCGTCATCACACCCGCGCGCACGCGGCCGAGCGTGAACTCGAGCGTCTCCCGGGGAATCCCCGTCACGAACGGCTTGACGATGAGGCCGAGGCCCCAGGGCGGCTGGCGCGTGAGCGAGATCGACTCGCACTGTTCGTACGTACCTTCCGGACGCTCCTCGAAGGAACAGTAGTTGTTCAGCCGCCAGAGAAACCCGCCGGCCTGGTCGCCCGGAATCGACTTTTCGCCGGGCTCGCCGGCGGACTGGATCTCCTTCAGATTGGTCGCCACGCTTTTCGTCCACACCCGTGAGGCGCCGACGCGGCGATAGTCGACGACGTAATCAGCGTCGATGACGACGGTGATCACCTTCTTCGTCCACGTGCGCATCGCGACCTCGTAACGGTCCCCGTCGTGTTTCAGGACACGCGCCCGTTGAATCGTCGGGGCAAAGCGCTGCGGATACTTGTCGTACTGCTGCACGAAGGCGATGGCGGTCGAGAGCGTCGCACCCGGCAGCAGCACGGTGCCGATCCAGTGGTGCAGCATCGCGTCCGGCACGTCGATCTCCTTGCTGCCGTCGCGCGTCTCGATCCTGGCCACGACGACCTCGCCACGCTTCAGCGGCTCGAGGGTCTTCGCGCGATCCTTCTCCGGCTGGCGATCGATCCACAGGAAGGGCGACGCACCGCTGGTCTCGGTGGCCATGCGCGCTTCGGTGAGCTGCACGTACCGATCGAACGCGGCCAGCGACTTCGGCTTGAGCTCGAACATGGGGGGAGCCAGGGCGAGCGCGGCCAGGGCCGCCATGACACGAAACATGGACATCTCAGTTCTCAATGTTCAATGCGTTTTTTGTCGAGCGGAGGGCTCAGGCGAAGAATTCCCGCTCCCGGCGCCGAATCGCCTTGTAGCGCCGGAAGGCCGCAAGCTCCGGCTCGAGGCCGAGCCACGTCTTCACCGTCGATCCGCGGAACGTGTGCCGCAGCATCCGCAGGCCGTGGGTCATGACGAAGCCCGGGTCGTGACGAATGGCCGAGGGCAGGTGCCGGAGCTTGATCCAGCGCTCCGCCCGCCAGCGCATGAACTCGATCTGCTCGGCGTCGAGATGCTCGGTGCGCACCACGGCGGTGGTGCCGTCATACTCCTCCACCGCCTCACTCACGATGAGGTTCTTCTCGCGGAAGTCCTTCGTCATGGGCGTGCCGGGGTACGGCGTCGGATGCTGAATGTAGGGCCAGTCGATGTACCGGCGCGCGAAGTCGAGGTTCGCGTCGATCGACTCGCGCGTGTCACCCGGACTGCCGACGATGAGGCCGCCCACGACGAGCATGCCGTGCCGTCGCAGCAGCTCGACGGCCCGCCACGTGGCGCTGCCGACCGTCTGGCCGTCGACGCGCTGCGCGTTCTTCGCCTTCGCCCTGAGAAACGCGAGGTCCTGGTCGAGCACGTTCTCGATTCCGAGAAACACGTACCGGAAGCCCGCCGTCTTCATCGCGCGCGCGAGGCCCTCGCCGGCCGAGGCGATGGCGCTCGTCATGCCCTGCACGATGTAATCGATGCGGTTCAGACCCGCGGCGGTGATGGCGTCGCAGAGCGACTGGAAGCGCTTGACGTTCAGCGTGATGTTGTCGTCGACGAGGAAGATCGCGCGCGCGCCGCGCTCGTGCGCGTCGCGGATGTCGGCGATGACGCGCTCGATGGACCACGTATGGAAGTTCCGCCCGCGCATCTCGATGATCGAGCAGAAGCTGCAGTCGTAGGTGCAGCCGCGCGACGTCTCGACGATGTCCACCGGCCGGCCCATCAACGTGTACCCCGACAGCACCCGCGTCGCCCGGTTCGGCGGCCGCACCTCGTCGTTGTCCAGGTGGCTGACATGGCGGGCCGGATTGCGTACCCAACGATCGTCATCGCGGTACGACAGACCGGCGATCTCGGCCAATCCGCTCGTGGAGGCCGGGTCTTTAGACCCGGCTGTCGCGCCGGGCCTGAAGGCCCGGCCTCCATCAAGCGCGCGTACCAGCTCCCGGAACGTGATGTCCCCTTCGCCCCGCACGATGACGTCCACGCCGAACGACGGATCCTCGTAGACATCCGACGCCAGACTCGGATCGTAGCCACCGACGACGATCAGGGCATCCGGGCGCAGCGATCGCACGAGGGCGATGACCTTCTTCGCGGTCTTGCGCTGGAACGTCATCACCGAGAGGCCGACGACGTCGGGCCGCTGCTCGCGAACGAGCCGGGCGACCGTTTCGGGGACCGACGACTGCGCGAGCACGAGATCCGCGACGGCGACGTGGTGATGCGGATCGATATTGCCGGCGAGCGATGCCAGCGCGCCGTTCGGCATCCGCATCGTGAGCGTGGGCGTGTGCTCGAACGAGTCCGGCATCGAGAACAGCAGGACGTTCATGGGGGTGGACGAGGGACACGATAGCAGAACCGTGTAGCACGTAGGGCAAACCTTCAGGTTTGGCCCCCGGCAGACCTGAAGGTCTGCCCTACGTACTGCTGGCGGGCTTCGTGTAACGCTCCTCGATGGCGGCGCGGATGCGATGGCGGGTGTCCGCCGGCGTTGCGGCGCCCCCGCGCTCGATGGCCGCGGCGTCCTGCGCCAGGTCATCGTCTTTGATCGCGTCGCGGAACCACTGCGAGTAGTCGCCGCGGCGCAAGTGATACAGCCACGTGTCGTCGTCCACGCCGTCGGCTATCTGCATGAACAGCATCAGGTTCTGCGCGCGGAGATTGAGGGTGCCGTTGGGACCCGTGAAAAAGAAACTCCGGTGCTCCGAATGTGGCGGATTCGGCTTGAAGACCACCGCCGTCTCGCTCCGGCACGACCACATCAACGACTCACCCGCCTCCGGCACCGGCAGGTCCTGGCCGGGAGACGCGACCGCCTCGGGCACCGATTCGAGCACACGCCGCGGCTCCGGCCCGGTCGCCAGCACGACGTCGAGGTCGTCGAGCGCCGGCCGCCAGATCTGATCCGGGTGCACGGTGATGAACAGCGCGCCGGGCAGGCCGGCGGCCAACGTCGCCGGATCCATGCGGCTGTCCGCCGGCAGCAGATGGTGCGCCTCGTCAATCACCGTCCAGTGAGGCCGGCCGGTTTTCGCGCGCAGCTGCAGCAGGCCAGGCAGCAAGGACGCCAAGAACGCCGGGCGCTGCTCGACTTTCACGGCATTCAGGTTCACGACGACGCTGCGCGCGGGAGACACCAGCATGTCGAGCACTTCGGCCGTCGTCGGCTCGCGCTCGCTGTCACCGACGCGCACCACGTCGGGACACGTTTCGTAGTCGCCCTCGGGATCGATCACGCAGACCTGATACTTCGCATCGATCAGGGCCTCGAGAAACGCGGTGACGAGCGTCGACTTTCCGCTGCCCGAGGGGCCCGCCACGAGCACTTTGCGATCGAGCGGTCTCAGGCGCACGTCCTCGCCGCGGCGCGACGTCCCGATCGCCACGTCGTGGCGCGCGAGCAGCGTATCGAAGGCCGCCAGGTCCGATTCGACCAGCGCATCGGCCAGCTCGATCACGCCGGCGCCGTTCGCGCCGCGCGTGACGAAATCGGCGCGCGCCTTGAGCGTGTCGACGGCGTTGGCCGTCGCCACCGCGCACTCGCAAATGCCAAGAAACGCGTGGTCGTTCTCCGCGTCGCCGATGCCCACGACGTTGTGCGGCGACAACTGCAGCGATTCGAGCGCGACGGCCAGGCCGGTGGCTTTGTTGAGGCTGGACGGCAGCACCATCACGGCGCCCTTGTTGAAGATCACGTGCAGCTCGAGGCCGAGCCGGCGAATCACGTCGAGCACCATGGCCTGCTGCGGCTCCCACGTGGCGACGATGCAGCTGCCGATCGACAAGGGCTCGACGTTCAGACGCCGCAGCTCCGCCACGAACGTCTCCGGGGGCGCGTCGCCCAGCAGCCGCTGCTCTCGCGTCACCGGGTCGTACACGACGGCGCCGTTCTCCGCGACCACGCGGTCGAAGAGGTCGATCCGGCGGAACACGTCCTGAAGGTCGGCCAGCTGCCGTCCGGTCACGAGGACCAGACGGCGGCCCGTTTGCCGCACGCGTTCCAGCGCGGCCATGGTCTCGGTGTTGACGACCCCATGGTGCGCGATCGTCCCGTCGTAGTCGCACGCGAGCGCGGCGTAGCGCATGCGGTCGCTCTCAGGCTCGTGCCGTCGTCTCGCGAGGCAGGTTCTTGAGGAACTCGCGCTCCGGATGGCGCACGGTCAGGACCGGACACGGCGCGGACCGCACGACCTTTTCCGCGACGCTGCCGAGTAAGAAGTGCGCGACGCCCGTGCGTCCGTGAGTGCCGACGACGACGAGATCGATCGCGTGATCTCTGGCGAACTCGAGAATCGCCGTGGCGGGACTCGTCGAGGTCATGAGGTGTTCTGTCAACGCGACGTTCGAGAGGTCGTGCGACGTGACCGCGTCATGCAACTGCTGTCGGGCCGCGTCCTGCAGCGCGCGGTACGTGTTGCCGGTCTCGGGCATGTAGGCCGGCGAGACCGCCTCCGGCGTGACCTCGCTGATCACGTGCAACACGTGCAGTGTCGAACCGAAGGCGCGGGCCAGCTCGCGCGCGTACTGCAACGCGGTGTCGGACGCCGGACTGAAGTCTGTCGCGGCCAGAATGTTCATCGGCGCAAGCATGTAGGAGTCCGAAGCAAACCTGGTGCCGACACCTACACGTCTCGTCGCTGAAACTTCCAGTACGCGAGGGCGACGCCGAGCGCGCCCAGACCGAAGAGCACGCTGAGGTCGCGCGCCGCGTGTGTGGACTCCGAAAGAATCTGCGCGCCGTGAAACGCATGGAACGGCGAGAGCCACGCGAGCCAGCCCGCGTCCGGCCATGCGTCGCCCACGAAATCCAGCAGGTACATCGCCACCGCCGTGACGCCGATGGCGGCTTGCGCGGCGCCGCGGCGCCGGGCCCACGCGGCCGCCGCCAGGCCCGCCCCGCCAAAGCACCACGCCACGGCCATCAGGTGCGCGACCAGCAGACCGACGACGCGTGGCTCTGGCCACGCGGCGCCGGCGGGCGCGAGCCACGCGAGGCTGGCCCATAGGCCGAGCGCCATCACGCCCGGCAGCGCGCCGGCTGCGGCGGTCATGACGAGCAGCGATCGCGTGACCACGTAATGGCGTGGCAGCGGGCGCGCCAGCACCAGATCGACCAGCCCGGATTCGACATCGCCGGCCGGCTCCGTTGCCAAGTAGATCGCGAACTCGACTACGAGCAGGACGATCAACGGCTCGTAGAAGCCGAGCGACGTGAGCCCGGCAAATGACGTCAAGGCCGGGCCGAGCACTTGCTGCAGAAATGCGGGGGCCAGTCCCGCCAGGCGCGTAAACCCTTCGTCGCCCTCGAGTGACGCCGCGATGGCGACGATGGCGACCTGAAACGCCACGAGCAGTCCGGCCAACGCCGTCGTGAGCATGGTGATGCGGCCCAGCGTTCGCCCGACGAGCGTCAGCACGACGGCGCCTCGCCAAACAGCCGCAGGATGGCGTCCTCGAGCGCGAACGGCGCGAGGCTGATGTCACTCACGGGCAAGCCCGCGAGCGTGGTGACGAACGCGCCGATCGGTCCGCAGACGTCGATGACCCAGCACTGCGGGTCACGCGCGACCACGGTCCATCCGGGCAAGGACGGCACCTCCGCCTGAACGGGCCGCGAGAACGTGACGGTGAGCCGTCGCGGCGTCACCGCCCGCAGCTCGCTGAGCGTCTGCACCGCGACGAGGCGCCCGGTGCGAATCAGTCCGATGCGGCTGCAGACGCGCTCGACCTCCGACAACACGTGCGACGACAGCATCACGGTCGTCCGGCCCGATTGCGCCAGCTCGTCGATCGTCTCGCCGAAGGCCTCGATCATCAGCGGGTCGAGGCCCGACGTCGGCTCGTCGAGAATCAGCACGCGCGGCTCGGTCATCAGCGCCTGAATCAATCCGAGCTTGCGCTTCATCCCGTGCGAGTAGTCGCGCATCGGCCGCCGCAGATCGAGGTCGCTCACGTCGAACCGGCGCAGGAGGCGGTCGAGATGCGCGCGCGACGGCGGCGGTCCGAGGCGCGAGAGAAACGCGAGGTAGCTCGCGCCGGAGAGCTCCGGGTACATCGGCATCTCGGCCGGCAGGTACCCGACCAGCCGCCGCGCCTGCAGACCCTGCCGGTGACAGTCGAACCCCAGAATCGACGCCGCGCCGCTCGTGGGCCTGAGCAGATCCAGCAGCATCCGGATCGTCGTCGTCTTGCCGGCGCCATTCGCGCCGAGAAAGCCGAACACTTCGCCCTGCGCGACGTCGAGGCTGAGCCCCTCGACGCCAATCACGCGCCCGTAGTACTTCGTGAGCTCACTCGTACGGATCGCCGCAATCATTCGTCACCACAAAAGCGAAACATGGTGTGCTTTTTCGTGAGGACTACTTGCCGCGGGTGAGCTCGCGGACGAAGGCGGTGAGCACGTCGCTCAGGGGATCCTTGTCCGCGCGCGCGTTGATGACGACGTCGCCGGCGGTCGCGGGGGCGGCGAACTCCTCGGCCGGCACCTCGGCTGACGGCCGGATCGTGCGTCGAATCAACTTGAACGACATCGAGTACGGCTGCTTCAGCACCGACCCGCTCGCCTCGAATTCCTGGATGCGAAAATCCTGGCCGTCCACCACCGCGCGCGCCGAGTAGAGATCGAAGGCCGCGGCACTCGATCCGGTCTGGACGCGCGGCATCTCGACGACGTATTGACGGCCGGCGGCCGTGTCGTGGACCGTCAGCGTTTGATCGCGGTTGGCCTGCATCATCGTGATGCTCGTCTCGATCAGCGCCTGAATCATCTCGGGCAGCGAGACCTGCGGCGCCGCGCCAGCCTCGATGTTCACCATGACGCCGCGGCCTTCGGCGCGGACCACCAGGAAGCGCCGCCCGGCCGACGACTCCTGCCCGACTGAAGATTCCAGCGCCCCGTCCGGGCCGTAGTTCGAGAACCGATAGCGCCCCTTCCGCTCGTGATCGATCAAGTGCACGATCCGATGCGAGCCGCTCATCCCGCCGGCCACGAACAGGTCGTACTCGAGCAGCTCGACGCCTTTCGCGCCGGTCATCGTCTGCAGCGAGCGCCCCAGCACCTCGGACGCCGAGAGGGTCGTCGGTGAGCCGGCCTTCGGCAGGATCACGAAGATGACGATGGCCGCCGCTGCGGCGGCGGCCGCGGCCGAGATCCACGCGCGGCGGCGGCTCGCGCCGAACGGCGCCGCGCGCAGCGTCGTCGCCCCGCGCGCCGGCCGGCCGTCGGCGATCGCGCGCTGGATCCGCGATTCGAACGCCGGCGAGATCGCGCCGCTGGACGCGGCGGCCGTGACGGCCGTGACGTCCCGGCGTCGTTCGTCGACGAGCCGGCGGCATCGCGCGCACTCGGCGGCATGCACGCGGCTCGCTTCACCCGCTTCGCCGTCGACGACGGCTTGCACTTCGATGTCGGTCAGGCAATTCATACGTCCTCGCTTCCGCTACGTACTTTCGACCGCGCGCTTCCACCGATCGATGGCGCGGGCGAGCAACCTGCCGACGGAGTTCTCGGCGATGCCGGCCGCGATGGCCATCTCCCGGTACGAGAGTCCTTGCGCGCGGAGTGAGATGAGCAATCGATCGCGCGGCGCCAACACCCTCAGCGCCTGGCGCGCCCGGCGCCGATCGGGCTCGTCGTCATCCGTGTCCGGATCGACCGTGCGCGCGTCGAGCTCGGCCCGCCACGGCAGCCAGCGCATGCGCCACCGCCCGCGATCCCGGCACGCGTTGGCGGCGACGGCAAAGAGCCACGCGCGAAGGTTCGATCGGTCGCCGCCGGACTGCAGATGCAGCAGCAGCTTCAAGAACGTGTCCTGGACGACGTCCTCGGCATCGGCGGTGTGAGCCAGCGTGCTTCGACAGAAGCGATAGAGCGCCTGGCCGTGCTCGGCGAAGAGCCGCCGCGCCGCCGCGCGCGGGTCGACGTCGCTTTGCGTACTGTCGTCGGCACGGCCGGTCGTCTCGATCGGCTTCATCAGGGCAACTGTCCTGGCGATCGTAGTCACGTTCAGACGTATAACGGGCGGGTTGGGGGTTTGTGACGGGGTCAGGAGAGTCCGACGAGTCCGAAGAGTCCGAAGGGTCCGAAGGGTCCTGGGAGTCGGGCGCCCCGGACGGCCAGGACTCCTCGGACTCTCAGGACTCTTAGGACTCTTGGGACTCGTCAGTCCGCGCGCAGCGCCAGAATCGGATCCACGCGGACGGCGCGCCAAGCGGGAATGAGGCAGGCCGCCAGCGACACGGTCGCCGCAACCGCGGCGATCACGGCAAACGTCGCCGGATCGACCGTGCTCACCTGATACACCAGCGTCCGCATCGTCCGCGTCAGCGCGAGGGCGCCGGCGAGACCCAGGACGAGGCCAATGCCCGCAAGCATGAGGCCTTCACGGAGGACCAGCGCAAGGATGCTCGCGCGGGAGGCGCCGAGCGCGACGCGCACACCCATCTCGCGTGTGCGCGCTTCGACCGAGTACGCGAGCACGCCGTAAATGCCGACGGCGGCGAGCAGACCGGCCACGACACCGAATACGGCGAGCAGCACCGTGTTGAGCCGGCGCTGTGCGGTCATGTCCACCAGGAGATCGGTGATCGGCCGCACGCCCTGCAGCGCCACGGTCGTGTCGAGGTCGCGCACGGCCGCGCGGAGCGCTGGCGCCGCCGACTGCGCGTCCCCGGCGGAGCGAATGACCAGCATCATGCCGCCGCTCGGCGACTGCGCGTGCGGCAGGTACGTCTCCGGCCGCACCACGGACTCGTACCCGGTGCGTCGCGTATCCGCGACGACGCCGACGATCTCCATCCATCGCGCATTCGGGTTCGACGAGCCGTAGGCGATCCGACGTCCGATTGGATCCTCGTTGGGCCAGAACCTGCGCGCCATCGTCTCGTTGATGATCACGGTGCGGGGCGCCTCGGCGGAGTCTCGTGCATCGAAGAAGCGTCCCCGCCGAAGCGGGACGCGCATGACCTTGAAGTAGGTGGGCGTGACGGCGTCAACCGGCACCTCAACGGCGTCCTCGGGTGCGAAGTCGGGCCGGCCCTCGATGCTGAAGTTGGTCGAGTTCGGCGTGGCGCTGAGAAAGACCGTACCGACCCCCGCGGCGCCTTCGACGCCCGGCGCCGCATTCAGCTTGTCCATGAGCTGCCCGAAGAAGTCCACGACCGCAGGCGCTTCGCGGTATCGCTCACCGTACAACGCGACACGCGCGCTCAAGACCTGATCGGGTGCGAAGCCGAGATCGACCTGCTGCAGCTTCACGAAACTGCGAATCATCAGCCCGGCACCAACGAGCAGTACCACCGCCAGCGCGACCTCGAGGGTCACGAGCGCGCGCCGCAGTCCGCGACCAGCCGCGGTCGCGCCGCGGCCTCCCTCCTTCAACGTCGGCACGACGCTCGACCGCGCGGCTTGCACCGCCGGCAAGAGGCCAAACAGCACGCCGGTCGCGATCACGACGAGCGCCGTGAACACCAGGACCGGCGTGTCGATCGCGATCGCGCTGAGGCGCGGCAGATCCGCCGGGGCGAGACGGATCAGCGCACGTAGGCCGAGCCACGCCAGCGACATTCCCGCCACGCCGCCAATCGCCGAGAGCAGCAGGCTCTCGGTGAGGAGCTGCCGGATGAGGCGGGCGCGGTCCGCGCCGATCGCCGACCGCAACGCCAGCTCGCGCTCGCGCGCCGAGGCGCGCGCCATCAGCAGATTCGCGACGTTCGTGCACGCGATGAGCAGGACGAATCCGACCGCGCCGAGCAGCACCAGAATCGCCGGCCGCACGCGTCCGACGATCTGCTCGCGGTAATCCACGACGTACACGCCGTAGCCCTTCTGCCCCGGATCGCGACGGACTCGTTCGTCCGCGAGGCGCCCGAGATCGCTTTGCGCCTGCGCGACGCTCACGCCGGGCTTGCGCCGCCCGATCACCTGCAACCAGAGCGACCCGCCGTTCGTCCGCTGCTGATCCGTCGGGGCCGTCGGCACCCAGAACTCCGTGGTCACCGACGGAAACGCGAAGCCCTCGGGCATGACGCCGATGATGCGCATGGGGCGGGTGTTCATCAGCACCGTGGAATCCAGGATGTCCGTGCGCCCGCCGAAGCGCCGCTGCCAGAGCGCATGCGAAATCACGACAACGTTGTTGGCGCCAGGCCGATCTTCCTCCCAAGCAAATCCGCGTCCGCGCGCGGGCGGGACACCCAGCAGCGTGAACAGATTGGCCGAGCCGTGCGCGCCGATCACGCGCTCGGGATCGCCGCCGCTGCCGTCGGTCAGCGTGGTGGAGCGTCCGTTGAAGATCGCCATGTCGGCGAAGGTCGAGCTCAACCGCCGGTACTCGTCGAATCCCGGGTACGAGTGCCAGTCCTCGCGGAGCTGGATGCGCGCGTTGTCCATCCAGATCATGGACAACTCATCGGCCGCGCGGTACGGGAGCGGCCGCATCAGGACGCCGCTCGCCACGCTGAAAATCGCCGTGTTCGCGCCAATGCCGAGGGCGAGCGTGAGCGTCGCAACGATCGTGAACGCCGGATTGGCCCGCAGCGTGCGCACGCCGTAGCGCACGTCGTGCATCAACATCTCGATCCATCCCCCACCACGCACGTCGTACCCCCGTTCCTGATGCAGTAGCGCGTTGCCCACCATAGCAGGAAGTGCGACGTGCGGGGTGCGAAGTGCGGGGTGCTACTGACGCGCCAAGCCGATCGCGACGCCGTTGACCACGGCCGTGGTCACTGTGCGCTCGGCCGCCGCGCCCGCGAGGTCGATCTTGCCGGCCCACAGGTGCGATTGGTCGCTCACGCGGATGAAGTGTGCACGGACGACCAGACCCGCGTCGCCGTTCTGCAGTTGGCCGAGGATGACGTAGTCCGTGTTCAGCGCCTCGCCGATCTTGCGGACATCCTGGAAGATGCGGTCTGTCCTCAGCAGCGGTGAATTGCCGATCACCCCGTACCGCGGATGCTGGGCGAGCGAGACGACCACCGCATCGGTGAGCGTGCCGGCCAACTGGTCGTTCGCGGCCACGCCCGTCTCGTTGTGAAAGCGGACCACGGCCATCGTCACGCGCTGTGACGCCGACCACGCGGCATAGCCAGCGAGCGCGACGACCACGGCGGAAAGGCCGGCGATCAGCAGGACCCGCGAGCGCGAGAGGCGCCGCGCCGGCGTAGGCGCGGTGGTCGACGCCGCGATGGCCTCGGTCGCCAACGTCCCGACAAACCGATACCCGCGCTTCGGCAGCGTCTCGATGAACTTCGGCTGTTCGGCGTTGTCGCCGAGCGCCTCACGGAGTTTGCCGATCGCGGTGTTGAGTCCCGCCTCCGCGTCAACGAACGTCTCCGCGCCCCACAGCTCGGCGCGAAGCTCCTCGCGGGCGACGACCGCACCGGGATGGCGAAGGAGCACGACGAGCAGCCGGAACGGCAGATCCTGCAACTTCACGCGGACGCCGTTGCGGCGCAGTTCGCCGGCGTCAGGATCAATCTCGAACTCTGAAAAGCGCATCAGGACTACTTTGTCAGATTCGCCCTGCGGCGGACCACAGTTCGGTCCGCCCTACGATTTGCGCGCTTCGAGTACCAAGCCTGGATCGAACACGCTCATCGTCACGCCTGACGCCGAGGTGCGGAACTTGATCTGGACCTTCGGCGCACCGACAGGGAAGAACGTGCGATCGCCAACATGCGTCAGGCCACGGCTGCCTCGCCCCGGGCGTGTGAACGTGAGCGCGCTGTTCGCGTTGTTCGAGGTGGCAATGGTGATCCGCTCGTCGACGCCCGGTCCGTACACGTAGTCACCCGCGAGCTCGGCCATCTGCTCCGGCGTGATCGGCTGTGACGCGGGGCGCGCGTCCGCGCCGGGCAGCGTCTTGAGATAGTCGGTGACCGCCTGCGCGCGAGGGCCGCCCGCCATCGCATGGCGCAGCAACGTGATGCTGTGCGGTCCCGGCGTCGCTTCGATCCCAGGTGATGCCGCGATGAAGGCCTTCACCGCGTCGAGTTGTCCGAGCATCGCCGCAGAGAAGATCGTCGGACGAGCACCGCTCTTGAGAAGCGCCTCGGCGATCTCGCGATTTCCAACGTGCGATGCCGCGCCGAGCGCGTCTTCCCAGTCGCCGAAGCCCCAATCCCAGGCCGCGAGGGCGAGCGTGGGATGGAGGGCCAGCAGCTCCTTCACCCGGACGAGATCCCGGTGCGCGACGCCGACCATCTCGCGAACGAGGTCCGGAGACTGTGTGGGGAACGACGGTGCGGGCGCCGGCGCCGGCGTCTGCGAATATGCCGGCACCCAGAGCGCGGGCGCGAGCACCAAGGGCGTGGTGTTCAGAAACGATCGGCGTGAAAGCGGCACGGCGAGCCTCCTTATATATGGATGCCGGCAACCGCCCGGCGCCCCTCCATATGGCCTCGGCGGCCGACGATGCGCAATCGACGACGTCTGAATTCCTTCTGAACTGGGTGACGCGACTATCATCACCCCATGCCCACTGCCCTTCGGACCGTTGCACCGGCCCTCGGACTCCTCCTGCTCGTCTCGTGCGGCTCGGCATCTGTGCAGGCCCAGGCGCCGCTCGTCGTGGGTGGCGTGACGGCCTCGCCGGGGTCGACGGCCGCCGGCACGCTCGACGTGGGGGCCCGTTCGGGCGACGCGGGCGCCCAGATCCCGTTCACGATCGTCCGCGGCCGGTCGGCCGGTCCCGTGTTGCTGCTCGTCGCGGGCACGCACGGCGCCGAGTACGTGCCGATCCTCGCGTTGCAGAAGCTGCGCACGGCGATCGATCCGGCCACGCTACGCGGGACGGTCTTGATGATCCACGTCGCGAACATCCCGTCGTTTCTCAGCCGCACGGTCTACTACTCGCCGGCCGACAACAAGAATCTCAACCGCGTGTTTCCTGGCAAGGCTGACGGCACGCTCTCCGAGCGCATCGCCTACGCGATCACGACCGAGTTCATCGACCGCGCGACGCACGTCGTGGACCTGCACTGCGGCGACGGCAACGAGTCGCTGCGCCCGTACTCGTACTGGATCACGACCGGCGGCGCGAAGGTCGCCGACGCGGGCAAGGCCATGGCGCTCGCGTTCGGTCTCGATCACATCGTCGTCGACGGCAGCCGGCCGACGGATCCGGCCGCGTCCGTCTACCTCTCGAACACCGCGATCACACGCGGCAAACCAGCCCTCACGACGGAGACCGGCGGGATGGCGATCGTGGACGACGAGTCGATCGCGATGATCGAGAAGGGCGTGGCCGGACTGTTGAAGCACCTGGGGATGCGCGACGCGGGTCCGGCGCCGCTCGCCGACGCCACTTGGCTTGCGCACAGCGAGGTGCTGCGGTCGGCCAACACGGGACTGTTCAATCCGTCGGTCGCGAAGGGCCAGACGGTCGTGAAAGGCGCGGCCATCGGCCGCGTCACGGACTTCCACGGCAAGACGACGGAGGAGATCCGCGCGCCGTTCGACGGCCAGGTGCTCTACGTCATTGGCACACCGCCGATCAGCAAGGGCGAGCCGGTGGCGATGATCGGAGCTCTGAAGAAGGGTGCATAGAGTCCGACGAGTCCGAAGAGTCCGACGAGTCCCCGGATGTCACGCCGGACTCTAGACTCTCCGGACTCTCCGGACTCTTCGGACTCTTCGGACTCTTTGGACTCTTAACGTATGCGCGATCTCCGCTACGCCATCCGCTTCCTGTGGGCGCAGAAAGGCTTCACGGCCGCCGCGATCCTGACGCTCGCCATCGGCCTCGGTGCGAACACCGCGTTCTTTGGACTGCTCAACGCCGTACTGCGGCCGCTGGCCGTGCCGGATGCACACCAGATCGTCGCCGTCGCGGCGGAGACGAAAGGCGACGACACCGGCGGCTTCCAGTTCACCTTCTCGATCGAACAGATGAAAGACTTCCAAGACCGCGCCGATCCGTTCAGCGCGGTCGTGGGCGTGATGGCGCGCATCGGCGGACTGTCGGCGAACGGCAAGGCGTCGCAGTTCTGGTACTGCGCCGTCAGCGACAACTTCTTCGCCGGCCTCGGCGTGAAGCCCGCGGCCGGCACGCTCTTCGCGAGCCAGTCCGGCTCGCCCGTGCACGTCGTCATCGGCCACTCGTTCTGGATGAAAACGTTCGGCGGCGATCCGAACGTGATCGGCCAGTCCATCCGCATCGACGGCGCGCCGGCCGTCGTCACCGGCGTCGTCGACCGGTCCTTCCTCGGCACGTTCATGGGCGTCGAGATGGACGGCTACGTGACGCTGGACGACTTCGCGTTCGTCGACCCCAGCGTGAATCGGTGGCTCTATCACAACCGCAAGGCGCGACCGCTCCAGTTGTATGCGCGGCTGAAGCCCGGCGTGACCGTCAGCGAAGCGCAAGCGGCGATGGACATCCTGATGCCGAAGCTCGAAGCCGAGCATCCGGACACTGACAAGGGCATCACGGCACGGGTGCTTCCCGAGCCGCGCGCGCGGCCGATGCCGATGCGCGCCGTGAGCAGCGCGATTCCGTTCGTGCAGTTCTTCGGCCTGGCGATTGCGGGCCTCGTGCTCCTGCTCGCGTGCATGAACGTCGCGAATCTGCTGCTCGTGCGCGCGACCGCCCGGCAGCGTGAGATGGCCGTGCGCGCGGCACTCGGCGCCAGCCGCGCGCGGCTCGTCCGCCAGATGGTCACCGAGGGCATGCTGCTGTCGGCGCTGGGCGGCATCGCAGGCTACGTGCTCGGCCAGTGGGTGACGGCCGGGTACATCGCGCGGCTCGACCTTGGCGCCGATCTGCCGCTGCGTATCGACGTGTCCTTCAACTGGACCGTGTTCCTGTTCTCGCTCGGCGCCGCCATTCTCACCGGCGTCGTCATCGGATTGTGGCCGGCGTGGCGCGCGTCACGCGCCGACGCGCGCGCGGCGCTGCACGACGGCGGCAAGAGCCAGTCCGACAGCCCGGATCGACAGCGTCTACGCCGGCTGCTGGTCGTCGGCCAGATTTCCGGCGCGCTCGCGCTGCTCGTTGTCGCCGGGCTCTTCGTCCGCACGCTCGACGCCGCGCAGCAGATCGACCTGGGCTTCGACGCGGACCGGTTGATCACCGTGCGGCTCGATCCACGGCAGATCGCCTACACCGAAGACCAGACGCACGAGTTCTACAAGGAGTTGGAGCGTCGTGTGGCCGCCTGGCCGGACGTGGAGGCCGTCGCGCTGGCCTTCACCACGCCGATGAGCTACCTGATCGCCGGCGGCTCGATCTACATCGAGGGACAGCCGCCCGACGCGGACACGCAGCCGCCCGCGACGTTCCTCAATCACGTCGGCCACAACTACTTCACGACCGTCGGCATTCCCATCGTCCGCGGCCGCCCGTTCGTGGAAGACGACGAGCGCTACCACTCGACGACGCGCCGGGTCGCGATCGTCAACGAGTCCATGGCGGCGAAGTACTGGCCCGGCCAGGATCCGATCGGGAAACGGCTGCATCTCCACAACCGTGAGGACCAGATCCTCGAGGTCGTCGGCGTGGCGAGGGACAGCAAGTACGTGGTGATCTTCGAGTCGCCACGGCCGTATCTCTTCATTCCGCGCATTCGCGATCAGTCCCTGCAGACGCTGCACGTGCGCACGGCCGGCAACCCCGCCGCGCTCGCGCCGCGGATCGAGCGCGAGATCAAGACGCTGGCGCCCGACTTGCCGATCGCGGATCTGCGGACGATGGACCAGTCGATGTCGGGGATCTTCGGGTTCTTGATCTTCCGTATCGGCGCGATCCAGACCGGCGGCATGGGCCTGCTCGGCCTCATCCTCGCGATCATCGGCGTCTACGGGGTCGTCTCGTTCGGGGCGAGCTTACGAACGCGCGAGATCGGCATTCGCGTCGCGCTCGGCGCGCACCCGCGCGACGTCCTGCGGCTGATTCTCGGCCAGGGATTGCTGCTCGTCGGTGTCGGCATCATCGTCGGCCTCGCGGTCGCGATCGTCATGAGCCGTGTGCTGTCGCGCTTCCTGCCGCTGGTCGACGCGACGGACTGGATCACGTTCGCGAGCGTCGCGGCGGGACTGGCTGCGCTCGCACTGGTCGCGTGCTATCTGCCGGCCCGCCGTGCGATGAACGTGCCGGTGATGAAGGCGCTGAGGTACGAGTGACGGCCCGTCGCTACTCGTCGTAGTGCTCGACCACGGAGGCCGGGCGCACGTGCGCGTCGTTCGGATCCTGGCCGAACTCGCGCCGCGCGCGGCGCTGCCGGAGCAGATCCCAACATTGATCGAGCTCCACCTGGATCGCCTCGAGGCGCACCTGGTCGTGGTCCGTCAGGCTGGGGTGGCCGTACAAGCGCTGTTCCTCGTGAACGAGGGTCGTGATCTTCGAGAGAACGTTGGCGTCGGTGGTTGTCTGCGCCATGTGGCACCCGCTTCGAGAGATGGACGGTGTGGCGTTCAGTGCGACGTCACGCGGGCGTCGATCCACGCCTGAATGTCGGCGAGCACCCGCGCCTTGTCGACGTCGTTGAGCAGATCGTGAAAGTGCCCGTCGTAGAGCTTCAGCGTCTTGTCCTTGGATCCGGCTGATTCGTAGAAGAGCTTGCTGCCGCCCGGTTTCGTCGCGCGGTCGAGCGTGCCGTGCAGAATGAGGAGCGGCAGCTTCATCGAGGCGAAGTCGCGCTTCAACCGCTCGTCGGCGCGCACCATCTCGGCCACGGTCAGGGTCGGCTGCGTCTCGTTCGCAATCAACGGATCGGTGTTCATGGCCTGCACGATCTTGGGGTCGCGTGAGAAGTCCTCGTTCTTGAGCTTCAGCACGTGGGCATGCGGCGCGATGTGGCTCAGCCCTTTGAGGGCCGCGAGCGCGAAATCCGGCGCCGGCACCTGAAATGCGAAGCTCTCGCAGATGAGGCCCGCCAGATCCTGCTGATGCTCGAGCGCGTACATGCAGGACACGACCCCGCCGGCGCTGTGACCGAGCAGAAAGACCGGAAGGCCAGGCTCGCGCGACGTCGCCAGCGCCATCATCACGGCGACATCGTTCAGGTAGTCCGTGAACTTCTGGACGTAGAAGCGCTCGCCGTCCGATCGGCCGCGGCCGCGCAAGTCGACGGCATACGCCGAGAGCCCGCGCGCCGAGAACTGCTCGCCCACCCAGGCGTAGTAGCCGCTGTGCGAGTTGAAACCTGGCACGATCGCCACGACGCCGCGCACCGCGCCTTCGGGACGCCAGGATCGGATGAAGATCTTCAATCCCCCGGTGCCATCGAGCCGCTCTTCACGCATCTTCGCCGCCAGTCCTTGAGCCATGACGCCCCCCGTCTGTTCGATCTGAGGTCAGTGCCGCGTCGCGAATCGTACGACGCGTGTTTGTCCATCGCGTCACGCGCGCAGGAGATTTCGCGTTCCCTGCGCGCGGGCCCGTCCCAGGGTGAGCGCGTACCCGGCGTCGATCCATTGACCGATGACGTCGAAGTGCGCGTCGGCCAGCATGATCGCGACGCCGCCGGGCCGAAACTTGTAGGAGCTTTCGGTCCAGATCGTGTCGCCCTCGGCAAAGGTGACCTCGAGGCGCGAGGCCGGCACGCGCACCGTCTGCGCGCGCGTGCTCACCAGCTGCATCTCGACGCGCAACGCCGCGCCGTTCCACACGGCGCGGTGCGCGAAGGAGCGCACGTCGAAATCCGCGTCGAGCTCCCGATTCGCGCGCACCAGCAGATTCCGGTTGAACGCCGCCGTGACGCCGAGCGGATCGTTGTACGCGAGCAGGAGGTCGCGCTCCGCCCTGACGAGGTCCGTCCCGAGGAGCACGGTGTCGCCCGGGCTCAGCGCCGAGCGGATGTGCTCGAGCAGCATCGCCGCGCCGGGGGGATCGAAGTTGCCGATGTTCGACCCGAGACAGAGCGCCATCGTGCGTCCTCCGGTCGCGAGCGGGGCGACGTCGGCCAGGCCGGTTTCGTAGTCGGCTTCGTGCGTGACGACCGTCACGCGCGGGTGGGCCGTGAGCGTGCGAACGGCCACCGCCAGCGCCGCCGGCGAGACGTCCACGAGGTGCACCATCAACCCGCGGCCATTCAACCGCGTCGCGACGGCCACGAGAATCGCGAGCTTCTCGCCGTTGCCGGGCCCCAGCTCGACGAACGAACGCACCGGTCCGCCGACGGCGAGGATCTCGTCGGCGCTTTCCTGCAGGAGCCGGCGCTCGGTCCGCGTGATGCCGTACCACGGCAGCTCGCAGATCGCGTCGAAGAGCGCCGAGCCGAGGGGGTCGTATAAGTACCGCGACGGCAGCTGCCGCGGGTGGAGCGACAGGTAATACTCGACGTCCTCGGCGAACGACGTGCGTTCGACCGGCTTCGCGCCCGAGGACACGGACAGTGGCGTGAACATGGCCAGGGCCGTCTCGATCTTAGAAAGTCCCCTCGGAAGCGCGCAGTAGGATCGAGGGGCGAACGAACGGGGTTGCCCCTACAGCAGGCTCGAGATCGAGAGCGCTGAGAAGAACCCGTAGAAGAGCGCCATGAAGACCAGCGTCGCGCGGCGCCACATGGGGGGGCGTAATGCGGGCGGCAGGATCCGGGTGTTGATGTACAGCACGTGCAGCGACGTGATGATGAACACCACGCCCGCCACGTTGGCGCCAATCTGCAGCAGGACGAACGGCTGCGCGAGCCGCAGCGCAATGAGGCCCCACGCGACCACGGCGGCGAGCACCCCGTAGTAGACAAAGCGGACGTCACCGCCGCGCCACGCGCGCACGCGCGAGCTCCCGGTCCACAGGATGTCGGTGAGCGCGCGCACCATGCCTTCAAGCTGGTCGAGCTGCGTTTTGAAGAGAATCCACGCGCCGAGGAACGCGATGGCGCCCGCGACCATCGGCCCGGACGCCTGCCCCATCGCAGACGCCAGCGCCGCGGCGATGCCCAGTCCGCGAATGTCGCTGCCGGCCGGCAGGAACGTGACGTACAGCAGCGCCGGAAACACCATCCCGAGAATGCCGCCCAGAAAAAACACGCCCCACTGATCGGCGCGAACGATGCGCCACCAGCCGCGATAGCGGGCGAGGTTCGCGGCGTCAGGCGTGAACATGAAGCCGCTGTGCGCGAGGTTCACCTTCTTGGAGCCGACCGCCGCCGGGATGTAGCCCACGCGCTCGCCCATGCCGTACCCGCGATCGCGCGCCCAGTTGGACAGCGCCATGTTGCTGATGCCGCCGCAGCCCGAGTACGCGACCAGCGCCGCGAGCAGCACCCAGTCCACGCCGGGCGGCAGGAAGTTGAAGGTGGACTGGCTCGTGCTGTATCCGACGAGCCCGCCGATCGCGCTCGTCCACATGGCGCCGGGGACGAAGATCAGCGCCAGCACGAGGAAGCTCGACATGATCACCGTGATGAGCACCCAGTTCAGCAGCTCGAGCGTGCGCTCGATCCGGCGGCCGACGAGCAGGATGGCGACGCAGACGAAGTACGCGGCCACACCAATCTGGTACACGGCCGTGGCGTCCCCCGCGCCGGCGACGCGCCGTTCAAATAGAAAGAAGATCGCGCCGGCGGCCGTGGCCGCCCACGCCGGCCATCCCGCCTGCAGGAAATACAGGATGGAGTACGTCCACGCCCAGAACGTGGAGGTGGGCCGGCAGCGCATGCACCCGGTGAAGATCGGCTCACCGGTCGCGACGGTGTAACGCATGAGCTCGGTATTGAAGACCGTCTGCAGGAATACCGAGATGCTCGTGACCCACAGCAGCGTCAGACCGTACTTGACGAACACGGCCGGCCCGAGCAGGAACTCGCCGGAACCGATCGACACGCCGAGGACGATGACGCCCGGGCCGACGGCGCCGAGCCAGCCGAAGCCCCGCGGCCGCGGCGGCTCGGGCAGATCGGCTGGCTTCCACGCGGGCAGACCGGAACGGGCTTCGGGACGGACAGCCTCGGGCGCGACCGGCGGTGGCGTCATGAGTGCGCCATCTTAGTCGTTTTGGGGTCAGGTCTTGTTTCTTAGCGTCGCGACAACTGCGGTTGTCGCGACGCTAAGAAACAAGACCTGACCCCACCACCTTCCCGGGATTCATCCGGTTGTCGGGATCGAGCGCGCGCTTGATGTCGCGCATCACGCTGACGCCCAGACCATGCTCGGCGTCGAGGAAGTGCATCTTGCCGTACCCGACGCCATGCTCTCCCGTGCACGTGCCGCCCATCGCGAGCGCGCGTGCCACCAGACGCTCGTTGAGGCGGCGCGCCTCGTCGATCTCCGCGGCGTTTGCCGGGTCCAGGATGTAGAGCCAATGAAAATTCCCATCGCCGGCGTGGCCGACGAGGCAGATGGGAAACGGCGCGCCTTCGTTGTCCTTCTTCGACTCGATCACACACTCCGCCAGGCGTGAGATCGGCACGCACACATCGGTGGTCCACGCGCGCGAGCCCGGCCTGAGCGCCAGCGCCGCGTAGAGCGCATCGTGTCGCGCCTTCCAGAGCCGCTCGCGATCTTCGAGCCGCGTCGCCCACGTGAACTCGCGCCCCCCGTGCTCGGCCGCGATCGACCGGACGAGGCCGGCCTGATCGGCCACGTGACGCTCGTCCTGACCGTGAAACTCGAAGAACAACGTGGGCGCCACGGGATAGTCGGTCTTCGAGTACCGGTTGATCGCATCGATCTGCGCCTCGTCGAGCAGCTCGATGCGCGCCACCGGCAGGCCGAGCTGGATCGTGGCGATCACCGCGTTCACGGCGCCGGCGATGCTGTCGAAGGCGCACACCGCGGCGGAGACCGACTCCGGCAGCGGATGCAGGCGCAGCGTGACCTCGGTGATCACGCCCAGCGTGCCCTCGGAGCCCACGAAGAGGCGCGTGAGGTCGTAGCCGGACGACGACTTGTGCGCGCGTGTGCCGGTGGTCACGATTCGCCCGTCGGCGAGGACCACGGTGAGGCCCAGTACGTTCTCGCGCATCGTGCCGTAGCGAACCGCCGTCGTGCCGGATGCGCGCGTGGCCGCCATGCCGCCAATCGTCGCGTCCGCGCCGGGATCGATCGGGAACATGAGCCCGGTGTTCCGGAGCGCTTTCGCCAATTGCAGGCGCGTGACCCCCGCCTCGACCGTCGCGTCGAGATCCTCGGTGCTGACGCGCAGCACGCGGTTCATGTGCCGGAGATCGATGCAGATGCCGCCGTGGACCGCGTGGACGTGGCCTTCGAGCGACGTGCCCGCGCCAAACGGAATCACCGGCGCGCCGATCTCGGCGCTGATGCGCACGATCTCGACCACTTCGGCAGTGGTCTCGGGAAAGCAGACGACATCCGGCGGCGCCGGCGGATGGTACGACTCCCCGTGGCTGTGCTGCTCGCGCACGGCCGCCGCGTTGGTCGCGCGCGGGCCGAGGACCTGCTTGAGCCGGTCGATCGTTTTAGTTGCGTTCAGTGCGTTCACTGCGGTCACTACGGTACCGCAGCCGGGCACTTGGGTAGTGGGTCAGTTTGACGGTCGGCACTGAGTCGGTTTGGAAGAGTGGGGCGCGCCTCCGGAAGCTCGCGCTCGAAACCGGTCGCTCCATCCGCTCAGGTTTCGTGAATCCCCATCGCGCGAATGCTGATATGGAACGACCTTGTCAACTAGCTTGATGTCACGTGCTCCTGCATTCGTACGTGCTCCGGCCTTCGTTCTGTGCCTGTATCTCTGGTGTCGGTGGCGA
>Ga0137427_10000063_pt1 | contig 55888 bp, 47 predicted proteins | sample EasRivERMZT700_2_FD_102309 | JGI IMG/M metagenome (GOLD analysis project Ga0137427, IMG submission 102309) | Soil microbial communities from meander-bound floodplain in the East River, Colorado, USA - East River MetaG ERMZT700_2 | ecosystem: Environmental > Terrestrial > Soil > Floodplain ...
AACACGCGTACTCATACAATCACCATTGGTTGAAGCACAATCGGACTTTCATTCTAATCCGTACCGTGGCGCCCGAGAAAGAGTATGGCATGACCACGGGAAATCAGGCCGCCTTCAAGATGTAGTCCAACGCCCCAGAAGTCCGGTTCTGGGAAATTGAGGCGTGCTCAGTATGATCAAGCGTAAAACGAGATAACTCCCCGAATGTCGCCAAGGGGCGATGTGACCGCTCCTGTTGCCGGTCAGAGCGTCTCGACAAGCTCGATTCCAAGGTTGTCGTTTACCGCAATCGGGAGTTTCTGCCTGCAGCCGACGTAGCTGAGTGGTCTGTATCGAAACATGCCCGAGTAGGAATTGAATCTGATCCATTCTCCGCCTGCGAGATGACACAAACGGGCGCAAGTGCGCCGAACGTCGTGCGGCGCGAGCTTCTCAATGCCGGATCGGGCTGCGGCATCCTTCACTATTTCCCATATAACCTTCGGCGTCATCCCGACTTTGCCGGCCTTGTTGATTGATCGGAAAACTCGGCCGGTCGTGATCTGTGCTGCTTCTGTCCAGGAGTCCACGGCGTTCTTTACCCGGAAATGAATCGGAACCGTGCGAATGTGGCCTCCCTTGCCACCAAGGTCGGCAATGACCCAATGTTCCTGGCGTGACTGAAATGGAGTTCATCGTCAAGCCGAGCAGTTCCGCTCGTCGAAGCCCACATCCGATGAGAAGCAAAAGATCGCGCGGATCGCGTTTACCGCGCAAGCGGATCGAAGCTCGTAGCCTCCGTGGCCTCCAGAAGGCGTTTCCGTTGTGTCTCTATACCGGTTGAGTTTCGATACGCCCGAGAGGATTCGAACCTCTGACCTTTGGTTCCGGAGATGAAGATCTCCAGCCTCATTGAAGCCGCGCTGACGACATTATCCAGTTCAACGGGACAGGTTGTTAGGCAAGGGCAACGAAAAGAACCGCGGGCTAAAAGCCCGCGGTTTTTTTTAGAATCGATAACGAACGCCTAACTTGAAAATCCGGGCAGGAAGGATCGGCGCAGCGGACGTGGCACCGCTGGCAGCCTGCGTCGGAGTCAGGAAATTCGGTCCATTCGTCGTGATCTGGGATAGCAGCGTTGACGCGTTCAACGTGTTGTAAAGGTCGAACATTCCTTCAATCGTCTGGTTCTCTCCAATCTTGAACACCTTCGCGATGCGGTTGTCCCACAATTTGACCGTGGGATAACGACCGAACTGTCCTTCCACGCGAACCGTCACCGTCGAGTTCAGCGCGTTTCTCATCTGCGCCGATCTGCTGTACCACTGACCGCTTTGCACCTGGAAAGTCGTTCCGTACTTCAGTCCGAACCACGGCAGTTCATACGTACCGTTCGACTTTATTGCGTGATGCCATTCCGGAAGCTGCCAGTTGTAGACCGCGTCGTTCGGGTTTTGCGGCTGGTTATTGTTGATCTTGCTGTAATCGACGGTGTACGCCACTAGCATCGACCACTTGTCCGCATACTGCTTCTGGAAGAACGTTTCGAATCCGGTGTAGTTCTTCGTGGCTTCGCCTTTAGCGACTTCCGTCGTGAGCTGATTGACCTGACCAAACGTTGGGTACGTCCGCGGTACGGACCACGCGCACATCTGGCCGTCGTCGGAAGTTCCCTCTCTGTTGTCGCGTCCCGGGTCCACGGCGCAACGAATGTCGGTGTATGCGGAATACGGCTGAGCCAGGTCGAGTGTTTTGCTGCCGCCTTTGTCAAACTTGCGGACGGCGGTAAACCCGACGAGGTAATCGCGCGTTAAACCCAGTTGAAGGCCGGCGGTGTACTCGTCCAGATAGGGACTCTTCAGGTTCGTATCCAGTCGTTGAATACCTCCGCCACCGGAGGTGCCAGTTAGATTTGCGGGATTCGGAATATACGGAATCGTGCCGTTCCAGTTGCTGTAGGTTCTCGTGATCAGCGCTGCCTGATTCACGGTGCTGCCACTGGGCCCTGAACTGGATCCAGGAGAACTGCCGGCTCCGGCATACCGTCCGTAGCTGGCTTTCAGCGCGAGTTTGCCGTCACCCATCACGTCATAGGCGACCGAAAAACGCGGTACCCACGAGTTGTATACAGGGAAGTCATGACGTTCGGGATACAAGTTCTTGGTTGCCCAGGGACCGATTCCAGGATTGCCCTGCTCAGGAAGATAGGAGGAATACCGGTCGAAGCGAAGACCGAGGTTCACCGTCAGCTTTCGATTGAGGTTGATCTTGTCGTTGATGAACCACGAATTGAAGTTCACGATGCTGGCCTGGTAGTTCGGATAGTCGTACACCAGCACGGAATCCGGACGGAGGAAGTAGTCGGTGTCGCCCGCCACGCTTCGATACCGGTACTGTTGCTGATTCGGATACCCGTCGTTGCTGGTCGAGTTCTTATCCCACCATCCGAGAAATCCGGTTTTGATCTCGTTATTCTTGCCCGCGATTTCCGGGAACCAGCTCCACGATCCGTTCCATTGCCAGCGGATGGGATTGCGGTAATTCTTGAGGAAGGCGCCGCGAGTGTGCCCGGTGGTCGTATCCGTTTTTCGAACATCGTTCGTCCAGGGAATTGTCGGCCACCAATAACCGGATCGATTGATTGCAAACTCGGACGTCATTTTGGGACTAACGATATATGTCCACTTCAAAGTCGGACCCAAACCTACGAGAGTTTCCTGATTCTGAGTGGCCTCAAGCGGAACGAATTGGCTACCGGTGCGATAGGGCGCAAACTTCTGCGAGTACTGCCCCACCGTTTCGAACTTCATTTTCTCGTTCAACTGATAGGTCAGCTTCAGCGTCGGAATCCTCAGCCGCACGTAGTAGACGGCCGGCTGTCCGGTCTTCTCGGTAATAAAGCCGGCAATGTACTGGCCCGTGTACACGTCGTTGTATCCGGCGTAGAACCACAGTTTGTTTCGCACAATAGGGCCGCCGAGATCGAAGTTGAAGTCGTTATAGCGGGTGAACTTGTTGGATGAGTTACGAGGGAATCCCTGATCCAGAAGTTTCTGCGTCACGTTGTTGCCTTGAAAACTGTCGTCTTCCCAGGCAGCGTAAGCCGTGCCGTGGAAATCATTGCCGCCAGACTTGATGACGAAGTTTGCGGTCACGCCGGGATTCTGAGCTTCCGCTCCTTTTGCAGCCGCTGAAATCTGGATTTCGTCATAGGAACCATAATCCTCAAAACCCATACAGAACGCGATGCCGTCGTATGTGCGGACGTCGCCGCCGCTGCGGCCGTAGACGCGTCCGCCCAAGCCCGATGACCCGCCCATCTGGTTTCCACCGACGTCGTAGTTGGTGATGCGCATACCCGGAATCATTGCGGCCAAAGCAACGATGCTGCGGCCCCACGGAAGCTCATCCATGTTCCGTTTGTTCCAGTTCACGCCGACCGTTGCCGCTTCGAGATCGATTGTCGGCGCCTGACTGGTCACCGTGACTTCCTCGGCGACCGCTGCGACCTCCATTGCCCCATTGATCGTCATGGTAGCGCCTGCAACAACATTGACACCATCGATGTTCAGGGTCTTGAAACCCGGCAGAGCGAAAGACACGCGATAGATTCCTGGAGACAATAAGGTGAAGCGGTAATTGCCGGTCTCATCCGTCGGAGCCGTTCTGGCGCCGCCGATCATCGCGGGACTTGAAATGCTGACGTCAACACCAGGGATCAAACCGCCGGTGTTGTCCAAGGCTCGTCCGGTAATGGCACCGGTCGGAGCTTGGGAGAAGGCAGGGAGAACAAACATTAGAACCAGGACGAGAACCGTGGATAAACGCGCTGTAACCTTGACGAAATCCATTGGACCTCCTAATTGCTCCTACGCACAGTCACCAAAACTGGCCTGGCCAACCAGGGGGATGTTTGGCACAAAAAGTCCTTGGCCGAAACCCGAATTCCGTTTCTAAATATGCTGGAGCGGATTCTATCGGTTGAACTCAAAACCGGCAAGCTATAAGAAGGATCGTCAGTGATGAACGCCCGGAGCCTCATGCCCTGTCCGTTCGACGTACTCCTGATACGAGCCGGGATAAAGATGCGGCTCGGCGTCGGTGCCGCTTTCGCCGCCGAGTTCCAGCACTCGATTGCTGAGACCGCGCAGGAAGCTGCGGTCATGGGAAACGAAAAGCATGGTGCCGTCGAAGTCTTTCAACGCATCGATGAGCATTTCCTTAGTGGCGAGGTCCAGGTGATTTGTCGGTTCGTCCAGGACGAGAAAGTTTGGCGGATTGAGTAGCATTCGAGCCATCACCAAGCGGGTTTTCTCGCCGCCGGATAGCACGCGAATCTTTTTGTCGACGTCTTCCCCGGAAAACTGAAACGCGCCCGCCAGGTTTCGGAGCGAACCGATCGATTCATCCGGGAAGTCGTTGCGCAACTGTTCATCAATGGTGAGTTCGGGGTCGAGCAGATCCAGTGCCTGTTGCGCAAAGTATCCCATCTGCAGACTGGCTCCGAGACGCACTTCACCCGAATCCGGCACGAGGGCTCCCGACACCATTTTTAATAACGTCGATTTACCCGCGCCGTTCTTCCCCATCACGCACCAGCGTTCGCCTCGTCGCACATTCAGATTCAAGCCGTTGAAAACCACGCGTCGTCCATACGCTTTCCTGACGTTCGCGAGCGCAACGACCTGATCGCCGGATCTCGCCGGCTGGCGGAAGTCGAACTTCACCGCACGCCGCTTCTTTGGTAATTCAATCTTTTCGATTTTGTCTAAGGCTTTCACGCGGCTCTGGACTTGCGCCGCTTTCGCTGCATGCGCCGCGAAACGCTCGATAAAGCGCTGCTCCTTGGCGAGCATCGCCTGTTGGCGCGCGTACGCAGCTTCCCGGTTCGATTCACGGATTCCGCGTTCGCGCTCGTAGAAGTCATAGTTTCCGGTATAAACGGTGATCTCGCCGCCGTCGATTTCCGCAACCTTCGAGACGATGCGGTTCATGAACTCTCGATCATGAGACGTCATGAGCAGCGCGCCCGGCAGCGATTTCAAAAAGTCTTCGAGCCAGACAATCGACTCGATGTCCAGGTGGTTGGTCGGCTCATCCATGAGAAGTACATCGGGCCGGCCAAGCAACACGCGAGCCATCGCCACCCGCATCTTCCATCCGCCCGAGAGCGCTCCGACATCGCCGTCAATTCTCTCGTCGTCGAATCCGAGCCCCAGCAACACTTCCCGCGCCTGGCTTTCCAAGGCATATCCACCGAGGTGATCGTATTCCTCCTGCACCTCGCCGAAGCGGGCGAGAATCGAATCCATGTCGGCGGCACGATCCGGATCGGCCATGGCGTGCTGCAGGGATTCCAATTCGTGGTGCAGATCGCCGACCCGTCCGCTACCGGCAATCGCTTCGTCGAGAACGGAACGGCCCGACATCTCCTCGACATCCTGTCGGAAGTATCCGATCGTCAACTTCTTCGGTATCGACACGTCACCTTCATCTGTCGATTCCTCGCCAACGATCATGCGGAAGAGCGTGGTTTTGCCGGAACCGTTTGGGCCGACCAGTCCTACCTTTTCGCCCGGATTGAGCTGAAACGACGCGTCGACGAACAGAACCTGTCGCCCGTACTGCTTATTGATGCGGGAAAAAGAGATCATAAAAACTTTCAGCTTAGCACGCGCCAGGAATTCCCCTCCAGGCAGGGTGAAGTAACCACAAGAAGCACAAGAGGCGAAAATTCGCGTAAAATCTCGCGTCATGAGACTCCGGATAGTGGTGCTGCTGTGCGCGCTATCGCTGACCACAACGGCCTACGCCCACCCCGTACCTTTTAGTTATATCGATCTGCACCTGCGGCAGGCGGGTGTGGAGTTGCAACTTACCGTGCATGTCTTCGACTTGGCCCACGATCTGAACATCACTCCGATGGAACGACTGCTCCAGCCGGTCGAACTGCGTGAAAGAGCGCAAGCCATCCGTGAGTTGTTGAGTCCACGACTCCAGGTCGTGGCTGACGGTCGGAAGCTCGAACCCGAATGGGGCGAGCCGGAGATTCTGGCGGAACGGCAGTCCGTGCGGTTTCAGATTCGATATCCGGATTCGGCAATTCCTGGAGTCATCGCCATCCATACGGTCATGTTTCCATATGAACCGGAACATCAGACATTCCTCAACGTCTACGAATATGATGCGCTGGCTTCGCAGGCCATACTCGACGTCGGTCATCCGGACACCGAGTATTTCACCGGTAGCCGTCAAGGCTTGCTCGGAGTCGCACGCAAATTCGTTCCGGCCGGTGTTCATCACATACTCATCGGCCCCGATCACTTATTGTTTCTGGTCGGACTACTGCTGCTCGGCGGAACGTTGAAACGACTGGCGCTGGTTGTTACATCGTTCACGATTGCACACAGCATCACGTTGACCCTCGCGGCCCTGAACGTCTTGAGCCCGCCGTCATGGATCATCGAACCCGCCATTGCACTGAGCATTGTCTATGTCGGCCTCGACAATCTGCTTAAACAAGAGGGTCGCGATATGAGGGCCTGGATAGCGCTCACATTCGGTTTGATTCACGGATTCGGGTTCGCGAGCGTGTTGCGTGAAATGGGCCTGCCGGCAAGAGCTCTCGGCACATCCCTGTTTTCGTTCAACCTGGGTGTGGAAGTCGGGCAATTGATGGTTGTCGTCGTTGTGGCGACCGCGCTGGCCGCGCTTCGCTCGCGCAGCGAATTGGCGGGCCGCCGGATCGTTCTCGCCGGTTCGATTGTAGTTATCGCCGCCGGCGCGTTTTGGTTTGTGCAACGCGTGTTTTTCTCCGGCGGCGTTTCCTAAAGCTATTCGTGACGGACGGCCACCATCGGATCAATTTTCGATGCCCGATGAGCCGGCACGAACCCCGCAATCAATCCGCACAAGAGCAGGATCATCACCGCGAGCGTTATGGATAAAGGATCGTTCGGTTGAATTCCGTACAGGAACGATTTGATGTAGCGGGAGCCGCCCAGAGCTGACGGAACTCCAATCGCCAGGCCGGCAATACTCAACAACAGGACCTCCCGTTGTACCATCCAGGTGATTCTTGAACGTTGTGCTCCGAGGGCCATGCGGATGCCAATTTCCCCGGTCCGGCGTGCAACATTGAATGAGACGGTTCCATACAGTCCCACGCAGGCAATCACGAGCGCGAGCCCGGCAAAAATGGAACACAAACGAGCGAGGGCGATCTCCTGACTGATGGCTTGATCGATGTGGGTCGCCTGCGTTTTCAAGTCGGAGACTGCCAGCCGTGAATCCACTTCGCGCACAACTTGCCGCACGGTTCCGGCATGATCCAGGGGCCGGCCGCTGAAGCGGAGTTCGAAGGTCATCTCACCGGACCAGCGCGTATTCTGCTCATAAGGGAAATAGACGACGGGACGGAACTCGTCCTTCATGTTAAAGAACCGAGCGTCCTGGACCACGCCGACGATTTCATAGATCTCTTGCCCCATAGCGACGGTCAGCGTGCGTCCCAGCAAATCCTGCGAGTTGAGCATTTTCAGGAGTTGTTGATTGACCACCGCAACGCGAGGCGCTCCAGCACGGTCGCGTACTTCAAAGTCGCGACCTTGGGTCACGGGTATTTGCATCGTTTCGAAAAACCGGGGCCCGACTGTGAACAAGGCCGCAATATTCTGTGGACGTCCGTTTCCGTCCGGATCAGGCAGGGGTATTCCCGAAACGGTCACGGGCGCGGCCGTTCCTGCACCGACCGGAAGAGGACGGCTGGAAAGGCTCACCGCGTTGACACCCGGAATCTGCGTCAGCCTTTCTCGCAACCTTTCGTAGAGACTGTAGAGCGCGGGTCCTTCGTACCCCGCAGTTCGGGGCCGAATGGTGAACAAGAGAATATCTTCGCGATTGAAGCCGAGTTCGATCGAATGCAGATTCGTCAGCGTGCGTCCGAACAGGCCGGCCGCCACAAGCAACAACAGCGAAAATGCGATCTGCGTCACGATCATCAGCCTGCTGAAACCAAAGCGGCTCCGCGCGCGTTCACCGAACCCCACCCTCACTTCCTTGAGCGACGACATGACATCCACACGCGTCGCTCGAAGCGCCGGCGCCAGCCCAAAAAGCAATCCTGTAAAAACCGAAAGCAGAAGCGTGACGCCTAGGACATTCCAATTCAGTCCCGCATGGAGCGTGAAATTCTCGCGGCCATTGGCAAGAAGAAGCGTCAGAACACTGATTCCCCACCACGCCAGTGCGATCCCCAGCACTCCTCCCAAGGACGCGAGCAGAACGCTTTCGGTCAAAAGCTGCCGGATCAGTCTCAGACGGCTCGCACCGATGCTGAGTCGGACGGCGATTTCTCGGCGTCTTGCCGAGGTGCGAGCCAGCAGCAGATTTGCAATGTTGGCGCAGGCGATCAACAGGATCGACATCACCATGGCCATCAATACGTAGAGGGACTTCGAATAGCGATATCGCAGACTATCCAACCCGGTCGCGCCGGACTGGATTGCCAAAATTGGTAAGGCTTCTCTCTGTTTCTCTGTAGACACCGAACCTTCTGCAAAACGCGCGAATTGCGGGGCAAGAACGGCTTGAGCCTGTTCAAGGCTAACACCCGCTTTGAGACGACCCATGATTTCGATCCAATAGAAGTTTTGGTTCTCATACTGGGCCAGAACACTCGCCTGAGAAGCGGGCTGCTGGATGATCACTTGAGCGCGCATTGGAACGAACACATCTGGAATCCACCCAGGTTCCGCGCCAAAAAAACCGCCTGGCACCCCGCCAATGACGGTAAACGGGACGCCATCGATGCGAATCGATTGGCCAACGGCGGCCGCAGGATCACCAAATCGTCGTTGGCTGAAGCGCTGGCTCAACACGGCGACGGCCGCAGTAGTGACATCATCGTCTTCTGGGAAAATCAACCGGCCGGCTGCCGGTGACACATTCATTCCCTGAAAATAGTTGCCGGAAACGAACTGCCCCTTGATGGCTTCCGTTTCGTCGCCAACTCTGACGGTAAGTCGATCGGCGGGAAAGTAGCAAAACGCGCTCGAAAGCACATCGGTGTTGTCCTGAAAAACCCTGAGCGCTGGATAAGGAAAGATGCTGGCGGTGACGCCGGTCTGTGGATCGCTGAAAGTTCCGCCAGTGAAGTTCGAAAACCCTCTTGCCGCTGACGTGAATCTCTTCGCGCGCCATTTCATGATCACCAATGATTCCGGGTCTCGGACGGGCAGCGGCCGCAGAAGAATAGAGTCCATGAAGCTGTAGATCGCGGTGTTCGCTCCGATCCCGAGGGCCAATGACAGGACGGCAAGCGCCGTAAACGCCTTGGCGTGCATCATCGAACGCAACGCGTAGCGAACATCCTGAGCAAGATGTTCCAACCAGGCAAACGTCCTTACTGCCCTCGCGTTTTCAGCCGCCAAAGTCAGGTTGCCGAGTTCCCTGGTGCCGGCCAGTTCCTGAATCGAACTCAATTCTTCCTGCATGTCGCGTTCTTCTGCGCGGCGGTTCGACGGCAACAGATATTTGAGTTTCGTCCAAAGACTCATTTTTTATACCTCCGGCGCCGGTCCCATGACTCGAGCGATCGCTTTTGCGAACTCCAGCCATTCGGAATGCTCTTGCCGTAGCTGCTTCTTACCGGCAGTTGTCAGCCGATAGTATTTAGCGCGGCGGTTGTGTTCGGACGTCTCCCACTTCGAGACGATCCAGCCTTTGACTTCCAGCCGCTTCAATGCGGGATACAGAGAACCGAATTCGATATCCAGCGTTTCATCCGAACCGTTGTGAAGTGCCTTAGCAATGCCATATCCGTGAAGGGGTCCAAGAACGAGCGACCTGAGCACCAGCATATCGAGCAGACCATGTAGGGGTTCCATGCTGCGAAGTCTATATAGAGATTATCTGTATATCAAGACTATCTTGATATGGGGGGCGAACCCCCTGCCGCTCCGCCGTCGGCTGAGAATTGAAAACTCATTATTGAATATTGTCTATTGGCAGATCGGAATTCGGGGTCAGGCAAGTAAAGCTGATAAAGCAAGTGCCAGACCCCGAATTCATCTGCCAATAGACAATATTCAATAATGAGTTTTCAATTCTCAGCCGAGGCGGAGCGGCAAGGGGTCTGCTATGCTATCGTCCGCAAAACGGAGTAGCTAATGACCGAAGCGTTAATCGCAGTTGCCTTCTTGATTGTCGGAATAATCGTCGGAAGTGTTTTCAAGCCCAGTGAAGATCAGTCCCGTCCGCTGGAACCGCAACCGGGCCAGGGCGACCACGGCCACGATCACCATCATTAAGTGAGCGCGGCTTTCACTCGCTCCGGCGTAAACGGCACCTGACGCAAACGCGCGCCGGTAGCGTCGAAAACCGCATTGGCAATGGCGGCGGCGGCGACGGTGACCGCAGTTTCTCCCGCGCCCATTGCTTCACCTTCGGATCGATTGATCAATACCGTTTCAATCCTGGGAACGTTCGGCCCGAGAAACAACGGACGATAGGTCTTCCAGTCGATCGACGTAATTTTCTGTGCGTCCCACGTAACTTCTTCAAACAGACTTCGGCTCACTCCGTGTAAAGCGCCGCCCTCCAGTTGGTTCCTCAAACCGTCTGGATTCGAGATCGGACCGCAGTCGGATGCAATTACCAGACGTTTGACGACGATGACTCCGGAATCCTGATGGACATCCACGTCCGCAACCATCGCGCAGTATCCGTTATCGCCCTCGTAGAGTACGCACGACACACCTCGACCATTGGCTACTCCGGCCCGACGGGCTCCGGACCGAGGCGACGGTCGAGTCTGCCAACTCGCGGCTCTTGCCGCGCCTTTCAAGACATCGATCAGTCGCTGATCTTTCAAATGTCGCAAGCGATACTCCACCGGATCGGCTTTGATTGCAGCAGCTAATTCATCCATGAACGATTCATGAGCGAAGGTGTTCTGCAATCGGGCGGGTGAGCGAAGTGGCCCGGTCCAGAATGGCGACGGAACCGTGTGCGTGAGCACACGCTGACTCGCGACCGTTCCCGTACCTCCGCACTGCGCACCGACGCATCCGGTCACGTAGGACGGAACCGCATTGCTGCCGTTGTTGTAGTTTGTCGGATCCGGCGCGGGCGTTCTTGCCGCAAAGGGCGCCGGCTCAAAACCGGCAAGGAATCCAGTGACGACGTTACCCGGATTGTTTCCCGGCCGGCCGCCGCGGGTCGGTGACCACGACTCGTGATCCCAGGTCAGGATGTTTCCGGCGGAATCAAGACCGGCGCGCTGATCGATCAGGTACGCAACGCCATAGTTCTCCCACGCCATCTCGTCCTTGCGCGTCAGTTGCACACGCACGGGTTTTCCAACGGCCTGCGAGAGAAGTGCCGCATCAAAAGAAACGGTGTCCGCTCCATTGATGCCATAACATCCCGAGCCCATTTTATAAATCACGTGGACGTCTTCAGGCTTGAATCCCAGAACCGTTGCAACGGTGTTTCTCAGCGGGTACACGGCCTGCGTTGCCGACCAAACCGTGGCCTGCGTGCCCTGAACGTCAGCAACCGCGCAGGAACTGGCGATGGCGCCGTGCATTTGGTAGGGATACAGATAAGTCGCTTTCACGACCTTCGACGACTTCGCGATCTGCGCGTCGATATCTTTGGAGTTCACGGTAAACGCGTCGCGCGTCGTCCCATGATTCCGCATCCAGTCAAAGAAGTTGGAGTGACTCGGAAGCGTCGTAGGCGGCGGTGTCCAATTGACTTTCAACTGGTTCGCCGCTCGCATCGCCTGATATGGCTTCTCAGCCACGACGCCGACGAAATTCTTTTTCACGATAACTTTGACGACACCGGGAAGACCGCTGATCGAACGCTCATCCACACTCGCCAGGGTGGCTCCGACGACTGGCGGACGAACTACCTGACCATGCAACATGCCTGGCACCCGCACGTTGTGGACATATTCGAACTGGCCTGCGGCCATGGCCGGGATCTCGATACGCGGTATCGGTTTGCCGAGAACGGTCCAGGTATTCGGAGGTTTTCGTTTGGCGTTGCGATTGAGAGCGATGGAAAACTTGCGTCCACCGACAAGCTCGCCATAGGTGACCTTTTTCGAAGTATCCGTTTTCAACTGGATCACTCCGTCCTGAGCCGCGAGTTGATCCACACCAACACCCAGACGGGTCGAGGCACGTTCGAGCAGTGCTTCGCGTGCCGTCGCGCCTGCAAGCGCAAGACTGCCCTGGTTGAAATTGGATGGGTGAGACTGCGCTCCCGAAGTCGTGCCTTGATCCGGCGTCAACGCGGTATCGCACTGAATCAACTTCACACGATTGAAAGGAACGCTGAGTTCTTCCGCGATCAACTGGGTTTGCGCTGTGTAGAGCCCATGCCCGAGTTCGCACTTTCCGGTATACGCGGTAATGCTGCCGTCGGCGCCAATCGCGATCCAGGAATCAAGTTGAGCGCTTCCCGGTCCATTGAAACCAGGCGCGACGCCGCGTCCTTGTTCCATTTTGAATGCAACGATCAGGGCGCCAGAGGTTTTGAGGAAGTCCCTGCGAGACATGCCCGCCTGCTGGAGGGCCGCTTTGGCGTCGGGTGTCCAAGCCTTCATGCCTTCACCTCCTGCGCGTACTTCTTGATGGCTTTCAACATTCGAACGTTGGTTCCGCAACGGCAAAGGACGTCCGACATGGCCTGATCGATCTGTACGTCGGTAGCTTTGGGATTCCTGTCGAGGAAGGCTTTGGCGGTGAGGATGATCCCATTAACGCAAAAACCGCACTGCATCGCCTGCTCGTCGATAAAGGCTTTCTGAATCGGATGCGGCTTCTCGATGGTTCCCAGACCTTCAAGCGTGGTGATCTCGGTTCCAGCAACAGTACTGACGGGTGTGATGCAGGATCGAATTGCCTGGTTCCTGACAATTACCGAGCATGATCCGCATTGACCGAGCCCACAGCCAAACTTCGGCCCGTTCAGCTTGAGATCGTCACTAAGCACGTATAGCAACGGCGTCGCCGGATCCACCTCGACCGGGTAGCTCCGGCCATTGACTCTCAAATTGAGAACAGCCATAACGACTCCTTTAGAGAAGTGTTTCAAGATGATAAAGGCGAAATGGTAAGGAATGCCAGTCCCAGCCGCGTAGCGGCTGGGACTGGCATTCTTCAAGCAACACTCAGTTTAAAATTTAATCACTTCCGGGCGAGTGAGGCTATAATCCCCGGGAACCTCTTCAATGCGGATAGGAGTGAATGATGTCGCGAAAAATCCTTATAAAGGGACTAGCCTTGGCGGTGATCCTCGTGGGTCTTTTTACGGTGACGCCGTGGGGAACGATTCAGAGTCAAACTACCGCCCCGCGTGCAAGCCAGTATCCGGCCCAACCGAGCACTAAGAGTGGCGAGTGGCCGATGTATACGGCGGATTTGCGGGGAAGCAAGTACTCTCCTCTCGAACAGATCAACGCTTCCAACTTCAACAAGCTCGAAGTCGCATGGCGCTTCAAAACCGATAACCTGGGTCCTCGTCCGGAAAACAAGCTTGAGGGCACGCCCTTAATGGTAAAGGGCATCGTCTATGCCACTGGCGGCGGCGGTTCGCGACGTTCGGTCGTTGCGCTCGACGGTAAGACCGGTGAACAGCTTTGGATCTACCGGCTGGATGAAGGACGTCGGGCACTGGTCGCACCTCGGCAGCTATCCGGTCGTGGTGTAGCTTATTGGACGGATGGGCGCGGCGATGAACGGATCATCCTTGTCACGGTGGGTTACCGCATGGTGGCGATCAACGCCAAGAACGGCGTACCGGTCCCGTCATTCGGCAAGAACGGAATGATCGACCTCAAGGAAGGCGTTGTCATCGGCAAGGACAAACAGATCGATCTTGAAGTGGGTGAAATCGGCCTGCATTCAACCGCAACCGTTGTAGGCGACACCATTATCGTCGGATCGTCGATGGCGGAAGGTCTCGGATACCGTTACAGTACCAATTCAAAAGGACTCGTTCGCGCCTTCGATGCCAAAACCGGAAAGCAACTCTGGCGGTTCAACACGATTCCTTCTCCTGGCGAGCCCGGCAATGAAACCTGGGAAAACGGTTCGTGGGAATGGTCCGGTAACAATGGCGTGTGGTCCCAGATCACCGTGGATCCAGAGGCCGGAACCGTTTACCTCCCGGTCGAGACGCCGACAATCGACGAGTACGGTGGAAACCGACTCGGCGACAATCTCTACGGCGAAAGCCTTGTGGCGGTCGATCTGAAGACCGGCAAAAAGAAATGGCATTTCCAGCTCGTTCATCATCCGCTCTGGGATCATGACATCTCTGGATGGCCCTTGATTGTTGACGCCACGATAAATGGAACTCCGCGCAAACTTGTGGCCCAACCCACAAAACAAGGTTGGCTCTATGTGTTCGACCGGATCACCGGCGCTCCGATCTGGCCAATGCCAGAAACACCGGTTCCCGCGAGCGACGTCCCGGGCGAACGCGCTGCGAAAACTCAGCCGATCCCATCAAAACCGGCGCCGTATTCGCGAACGCATGTCAGCATGAACGACATACTCGACTTCACGCCGGCTCTGCGCGCACAGGCACTGGAGAATCTGAAGCGATTTCGCTGGGAACAAGTGCCGTTTGTTCCACCGCTGGGTCCCAACAATCCGCTGCTTGGAACCATCAATATCGCGAACACACTCGGGGGTGTGAATTGGGCCGGTTCCGGATTCGATGTTGAAACAGGGATTTTCTATACCCAGGCATCGAATAATTCCATTACCGCGACAAAACACAGCGAAGACTATTTCGCTGTGATCAATCCGGAATACCAAGCGAAGAACCGCATCCCGATCTGGGAAGCTCCGGCTGGCGCTCGCGGCGGCGAACGCGGCGAAGGCGGCGGCGGAAGAGGAGCCGAAGGCGGTCGCGGTGCCGGCGGTGGTGAAGGCGCTCGCGGCGCAGCCCCAGGGGCTGCTGGTCGAGGCGCCGCGCCAGGTGCTGCAGGCGGTCGTGGCGGCGGCGGTGGCGGAAGAGGTGCACTGACGCAGAATCTTGAAGGGCTACCGATCCTGAAGCCACCTTATGGCGTGATGACCGCAATCGATCTCAACACCGGCGACACGAAATGGCAGGTTCCGCACGGCGATACGCCTGATACGATCCGGGCGACATTCGACCGGCTCGGGATCAAATATCCGGAGAGGACCGGTCAGACTTCGGTTCACGTCGGTATTCTCATTACCAAGACGCTCGTCATAGCCGGTGATTCGCAGATGACCACTACGCCGGAACATCCGCGTGGCGCCCTGCTCCGCGCATATGACAAACAGAACGGCAAGCTCGTCGGTGGAGTTTTAATGCAAGCTCCGCAGAGTGGTTCGCCGATGACTTACATGATCGACGGTCGGCAGTACATCATTGTCGCCACCAGCGGCGGCGGTGTTGCCACGGGCGAATACGTCGCCTTTGCGTTACCGCAGAGCGAAATCCGGACAACCGCTCAACAGCAGTAGTCAGGACGAAACTCGTACTTCAATCGGGGTCTGTTACTTTCATGTAACAGACCCCGATTTTCATTTAACGAAAAGTACGGTGCGGGAGACCCGGTCGCTACCGCTCCCGGTTCTGACGGTTTGCGGCAATGTCAGAACCGTGAGCGGTAGCGACCGTGTCTCCAGCACCGTCCCACTTCGTCCAATTCAAGCTTTCGGGCGTCTTCAATCTGCGCGCAACGCAATAACGGGATCGATCGTGCTTGCACGCAGTGCTGGGATAATTCCAGCGCATAGGCCTGATAGGATCACCACCACGCCAGCCGCCAGGAATGTGAGCGGGTCACTCGGACTCACGCGGTAGAGTTGATCGGATAAAACACGGCCCGCAAGAAATGCACCCGGGATTCCGAGCACCAGGCCCAACACGATCTGAGACATTGCGCCGGCGAGGACGAGACGGATAACCGCCCAACGCGACGCTCCCAAAGCGCTGCGCACGCCAATTTCACCGGTCCTGCGCACGACTCCATAGGCGGTGACTCCATATAAACCGATCGACGCCAGGATCAACGCAACCGCACCCAGCAGTTCCGCCAAACGAGAAATGAGCAGTTCATGTTGCAATTGGGAGCTAAGCAGATCCTCCATCGAAACAACGTTCAGGATCGTCAGGTTCGAATCGATTCCCGCGAGAGCGCTCTGAATTCCTGATATCAGGTTGGCCGGACTGCCCGCCACACGGAGAATGATGCTTCCGATCAAGTTGGAGCGAGCCCGAGTACTGTTGGCCCAATCGTCGTCCGACATCTGCAGCAACGGCACAAAAAACATCGGCGGCACGTCCGGCTGACGCGGGTATCGGAAAAGGACGTTGTTGATCACACCAACGATTTGATAATCGGCGCGCCTTTCCGGCCCGCCGAGTCCAAACCGTTTACCGATGGGATCTTCGTTTGGAAGATATCTGTCGGCAAATGCCTGGTTGACGACAGCCACATGAGTCGACCGGGGAGTATCGCGTTCGTCGAATACGCGGCCTCGCAATACTCGCGCTCCAATCGTCCGGAAAAAGCTTGGCGACACGCGATCCCAGGAGGGTGAAAGGCTGCGATCGGGATAATCTTCCAGAGTGGCGCCCGCCTGCCAGTTGTTCCCGGACATTGGGCTGTATAGCGCCAAGGTCACGTCACTCACACCGGGAACCTTTCGAAGTCGTTCATCGATTGAACGGTAAATGGCGTCCAGGCGCTCAGGAGCGTAACCACTGAAACCGGCATTGACATTCACGACCCTGGCGCCGTTCAGTGAAAACCCGAATTCCTGATTCTGCAGATTCCGGACCGTCTGAACCATGAGTCCAGCGCCGACCAGAAGCACCATCGACAATGCGGCTTGCAGAAGCACGAGCGATTTCTGAAGACGAGTCGTTGAAGCTGATGCCGAACGACCCTTTCGGCCAAGCGTTTCCGCGGGATCGGCTCCCGATGCGGACCAGGCGGGAGCGATCCCGAAAACGACGCCGCTAATGAGCGACAGAAGAAAAGCAAAGCCGAGCACCGGCAGGTTCGGTACAGCATCGATGGGAATGTAGGTTCTACGATCAAACGCCAAAATGATGAGCAGCCGCGTCAGTCCAGTGGCAACAAGAAGCCCGGCAACACCTCCGATGACCGCAAGCAGAACGCTCTCCGTTAGAACTTGTCGCAGGACACGACTCCGCCGGGCGCCAAGCGCCACGCGAATGGCCATCTGTTGAGCATTCGCAGCGCCGCGAGCCAGTTGCAGGTTGGCCACATTGGCGCAGGCAATGAGCAGCACAATCAGCGTGATCATCATGAGCAGGCGCAGATCACGGTCGAAGTTTTGCTTGAGTACCGACACGCCACCGCCTGCCGAAACCAGCGTGATGCGCTGCCGCTCCTGACTCTGTCGTTCCGTGTCATTCGTTGGAGGATTGTTGTCCAGGAACCACTGTCGCAATTGCGCGTTCACCTTCGCCTGGACCTGTCCAAGTTGAGCGTCAGGACGAATTCGCCCCACGACATATAGCCAGTGACTATCGGGCCGAGACAGCAGCGCGTTTTCCCTGTGCGCCACAGGCTCGATAGCCAGGGGCATCCAGAAATCCGGGGGATCGGGTCGCAGCGTATCCCCAAAGAACGTGCGTGGCGCGACACCGACTATCGTGTAAGAAGCGCCCTCGATAACAAATGTCGAACCGATGATCGAAGGCTCGCCGCCATAGTGCTGCCAGGCGCGATAGCTTATGACCGCGCTCGGCGCTGCGCCCGGAACATCATCCGAAGGCGTCAGCAACCGGCCAATGGACGCGGTCAGCCCGAACATCATGAAATAGTTGCCGGAGACAAACTCGGTGGCAAAGGGTTCGGAGACTCCCGAATCGCCCTGCCGGCGAACACCGACCTTACGAACGCCGGCCTGAAAGGCCGCCATCTGCTCAAACTCGGGAGTGCCGTCCCGCAGTTGTATATATAAAGGATATGAATAAAGCGAGAAGCGGCCCTGCGTCCCCCCAATCACACAGCAGTTATCGCCGTCACCGAGTCGAATCAGGCCTTGCGGGTCCGACACCGGCAACGATTCGAACATGATCGCGTGGATCAGATTGAAGATTGCTGTATTGGCGCCGATACCCAGAGCGAGAGTCACAACAGCGACCGTAAGGAAACCTTTTGTTTTGGAAAGGCGTCGGATGGCAAGTCGAATGTCGTTAAGGATTTCGCGCAGCATGAACTGAATACTTTGAGGGTCGGAAAAAGTTACAATTGGCCTCTATGCTGAGAAAAACCATTCTTACTCTGTCTCTGTGGATTTGCGCTGTCACCCTCACGTTCGCTCAAATGCCGAACCCCTACGGTGCGGCGCTTGGAATCGACGATGCGAAGAAAGCTGCAGCGCCGGCGATCGCCGAGGCCAAAAAGAACAGTTGGCTCATCGCTGTTTCGATCGTCGATCCGGCCGGCAATCTCGTCTATTTCGAAAAGATGGATGGCACGCAGACCGGAAGCGTGAACGTATCACTGGAGAAGGCTCGAACGGCAGCGCTGTTTAAACGCCCATCCAAAGCATTTCAGGACGTTGTCGCGACGGGTGGCGAAGGACTGCGCATTCTGGGGCTTCAGGGAGTGACACCCGTCGAAGGCGGACTTCCGCTCGTCATGGGCGGCAGGATCGTCGGCGCAATCGGAATTTCTGGAGCAACCAGCGCGCAGGACGGTCAATGCGCCAAAGCGGGCGCCGACGCTCTGTTGAAGTAAGATCGTGCCGCGTGGCTTTATCCCGCGGCGCGATGATTTTTTGAAAATGATTTTCATTTTGATTGCACAACGATGTTTACGACGGCGGATAATGTATCGACCTGACCTTGACGCGTTCCTCTAATGGTGACATTCTTCCCGTCCGATGTTGTTCAACTCCGCTCGGGTTCTTTTTCGAATCTGGATCGTTTTGATTTTCGCCGCTGCTTTTTCTCTCCATGTCTACGGGCAGGAAACGGGCAAGGAAATGTACGACAGCGCCTGTTCCGCTTGTCACGGAACCGACGGAAAGGGCAAGGCACCAGCGGTCGTGGGTTTCGATATCCCGCTTCCGGATTTCACCGACTGCAGTTTTGCATCGCGCGAGACGGATGACGACTGGCTTGCCATCATTCATGAAGGCGGCCCCACCCGCGCCTTCGACTCAATGATGCCCTCCTTCGGTGAGGCCCTCAAACAGGACGAAATGCGGACGATCCTTGGACACGTCCGCACGTTCTGCAAAGACAGCACCTGGCCACGCGGCGAATTGAATCTGCCAAGGGCATTGGTCACGGAGAAGGCGTTCCCTGAAGACGAGTCCGTTTTATCCATACTGGCGCCCATCGAGGGCCTCAGTGCAGTTTTGTCCGAACTGATTTACGAGCGCCGATTCGGATCGCGTAACCAGATCGAGTTTGCAGTGCCGTTCGCGCTTCAGGAACGCGCACCGGGAAGTTGGGTTGGCGGCGTTGGCGACATCCAATTGAGTTTGAAGCGAACCGTTTTTCATAGCTTCAAAAGTGGATCCATCCTCAGCCTGGCCGGCGAAGTGACCCTGCCGACGGGTAACAGAAATGTCGGACTTGGAGATGGCTTGACGGTATTCGAGCCCTTCGTTGCCTTCGGGCAGATGCTACCAAGCGCAAGTTTCGTCCAGTTTCAAGGTGGACTCGAACTGCCGGCCGATCGCAGCCACGACGATGAGGCCTTCTGGCGGACAGCCGTCGGGAAGACCGTGATGCAGGGAGGGTTCGGCCGCTCCTGGACTCCGATGATCGAACTGCTCGGCGCGCGCGAACTTGTGGCCGGCGCAAAGAACGAATGGCATGTCGTTCCGCAAATCCAGATTAGCTTGAGCCGTCGTCAGCACATTTTGCTGAATGCCGGATTCCGGGTTCCCGTCACAGAACGGGAAGTCCGTAACACAGAGTTCATGATGTACCTGCTTTGGGACTGGTTCGACGGCGGGTTGTTTTCGGGTTGGAAATGAAAGACGTTTTAAAAGTACTACTGCTGCTGATCTGTCTGTTTGTTGTGGTCACCGCATTCGCGCAGACACAGGAACGGAAGACGGAAGTCGAACCGGGAACGCTGTTTGAAACCTCCGATAAGTGCATGGCCTGCCATAACTCATTGACCGCGCCCTCAGGGGAAGACATCTCGATCGGCTCGAGTTGGCGGGGTTCGATGATGGCGAACTCCGCTCGCGATCCGTACTGGCAGGCTTCGGTGCGTCGTGAGGTCATGGACCATCCGGAATCGAAGCTGGCAATCGAGGACGAATGCGCGAAGTGCCATATGCCGATGGTCCGATTCGAAGCAAAAACTTCCGGACAAAAGGCGGGTATCTTCGAGCACCTGCCCTTCGAATCCGACTCGGACAGAAACGTTCAGCTCGCCGAGGACGGAGTGTCGTGCACGGTGTGCCATCAGATTACCGACAAAGGCCTGGGTCTTCCGAATAGTTTCACAGGCAATTTCGAAATTGATACGTCACGGTCACGCGGAGAGCGAGAGATCTACGGTCCTTTCGAAATCGATAAGGGCAGGACGAGGATCATGCGATCGGCTACGGGATTCAAGCAAACCGAATCGCTCCACGTCCGAAAGTCTGAACTCTGCGCGACCTGTCACACCCTTTTCACCCATGCGCTCGGCCCTGGCGGCCAACCGCAAGGAGAGCTTCCGGAGCAGACGCCATATCAGGAGTGGCTGCATAGCCGTTATCGCGAAGAGAAGAGTTGCCAGGACTGCCACATGCCCGTCGTTAGCGAACCGACGCCGATCACTTCCGTTCTGGGTGAACCGCGAGAGCGCGTCGCCAGGCATAACTTTCAGGGCGGCAATTTCTTTGTCCTTCAAATGCTGCATCGATTTCGCGGCGAACTCGGAGTCCGCGCTCTCCCACAGGAACTCGAATTAGGCTCACGCACGGCTCGTGAACATCTGCAGACCGCAACTGCGCGGATCACCTTAGAGCGCCCCACGATTCAGGCAGGGCAACTCGACGTCAATGTTGCCGTCGCTAATCTGAGCGGACACAAACTGCCGACAGCGTACCCTTCGCGCCGTGCATGGATTCGATTTGTGGTTCGCGATTCACGTGGCAGCGTCGTGTTCGAATCGGGCGGCATCTCACCTACGGGCGCAATCCAGGGAAACGACAACGACGCCGATCCACTGCGATTCGAACCGCACCATCTGGAGATTCGCAGCGCGAACGACGTGCAAATTTACGAGTCTGTCATGGCTGACCGAAACGGTGCCGTGACGACAGGGTTGCTGTCGGCTGTCCGGTACCTGAAAGACAATCGTCTCCTACCTGACGGCTTCGAGAAATCTACCGCCGAGCCTGCAATTGCTGTTCATGGCGCTGCCGCAGGAGACTCGGATTTCAGTGGAGGCTCTGATCGCGTCCGATTTCTCGTCGACGTTTCATCTGCGCAGGGTCCCTTCTCCGTTACCGCTGAGCTTTGGTTCCAGCCTATCGCTTATCGCTGGGCCGAAAACCTTCGCGGTTATGATGCCCCCGAAACTACTCGCTTTGTCGGCTATTACCAGGCGATGTCCGCTTCATCGGCCACGCTGATCACGCAGGCGACAGCAGTCATCAATTAAGCGTAAGCGCCGATCGCGAACACCCGGTCGCTGCATCTGCATCCCAGCCTAATTGAGAATGGTTTTCATTATCAAATTGACGAGACACCCAACCGCGATGTAACTTTCTAAGCGGATTTGCGAATAGAAAAAGCCCTCGGATTTCCATCTTGGCAGAGGCTCCGAAGGCTTTTTATGGACACAACCGGTGTTGGTCGGCCACGTCTCGAATTCTATTCCTCGCCTTCCCACCGGTACAGCTCTTTTGTCTCCAACAAGGCTGAAGAAACGAAAACGGAATCAGTCAACAGAGAGTACCCACAGGAAATCCTAATGAAGTTAAGAAAAATCATCTTCTGGTTGCACCTATGTGCCGGCGTCAGCGCCGGAATTGTTGTTTTCATTATGTCGGTTACTGGAGTAGCTCTGACGTATCAAAAACAGATGACAGAATGGGCGGACAAGAGTTCATGGCCTGCCCAGACTCTTGGCCCTGAGCTGCTTCCCGTTCAAACGCTGATCGACCGCGTCCGCCAGTCAAAACCGGACGCCATTCCGTCCGCGATGGTCCTGTATTCCGATCCCGCGGCGCCGGCATCGGTAACCATAGGCACAGGTCGCAACGTCTTCGTCAATCGATATACGGGAGAGGTTGGTGGCGAAGGGTCTGCCGGTATTCGGGCGTTCTTCAGAGTGATGACGGATTGGCATCGTTACGTCGGCGCTGCTACCGAGAACCGCCCGATGGGAAAGGCAGTTACCGGTGCCTCGAATCTTGTTTTTCTGGGAATCGTCATCAGCGGAATGTATTTGTGGTGGCCACGAACCTGGACACGACAATCCTTCCGGTCCGTCACGTGGTTCAAAAGAGGAACGGCCGGAAAGGCGCGCGACTTCAATTGGCACAACACCCTTGGCTTCTGGCTGGCCCTGCCACTCTTTTTCGTGGTGATCTCCGCCACTGTGATTTCCTATCCGTGGGCCAGCAACCTGGTTTACCGACTGGCCGGCGTCGAACCGCCAAGACCGGCAAGCGCACAGACGGCTCGTCCGCAAAGTCCGCAGAGGCCGGTGTTGGATCTCGCCCCCGTCGATACTTTGATCAAGAATGCGCAGAATCATGTCTCGAATTGGCGTTCGATGAATGTGCGACTTCCGTCCGATCGCGAGACCGAAGTCACTTTCACGGTAGACGAAGGCTGGGGCGGGCAGCCGCAGTTGCGCACCACTCTTGTGCTGGACAAGGCGTCAGGCGACGTCAATCGCTCGCAGTCCTTCAAGGATCAAAATGCGGGCCAGCGCGCGCGTTCGTGGCTACGATTCGTTCACACCGGAGAGTTCTACGGAATGGTGGGTCAAACGATCGCAGGCATCGCATCGCTGTCAGGAGCGATGCTCGTTTATACGGGCCTCGCTCTCTCGTTCAGGCGATGCCGCGCCTGGATTGGGCGGCGACGTCGAGAGGAACTGACGCCCGCTGCGCGTGTTCTGGAAAAGGAATATACGGCGTAGTGGGGAATCGGAAATTGGACGAATCCTGCAGCTGAAATCAGAAAGCAAAAATCTCAAATTGGACGAAAAGGGGTCAGGCACTTGTCTTATCAGTTTTTCGTGCCTGACCCCGAATTTCGTCCAATTTGAGATTTCTGCTTTCTGATTTCAGCTGCAGGACTCGTCCAATTTCCGATTTCCCGGTACTTCCTAATTCCGAGTTCTGAGGATCGGATACGGTGTTTTGGGATCCTTCATCGCGTCATCGAGAAAGTTCCAGGTCAACAGACTGTCGTTAGACCTCGGCTCCAGGAGGTAGAACGCCAGCCGGACCAGCGGTTGATTCATCGGGACGCGATAGGTGCCTGCCGGAACGGTACGTTCCACCGGCGCGTATTTCCCGGTCACGGTCCGCTCGCGGTGATTCTCGAAAGCCTGAGCCGTCGTTTGGCTGGTCTCGACCTGGAATTCTTCAAGCTGCAGCGGGGTCGGTTGCGCAAGACGCTCCATCTTCACGCCGTGCGTCTGAAGCCGGTCGATGACGGCGGTCAGTCCAGCCGGAACGTAGTAGGCGGAAGGAATCCGCTCGGATTCCGTTGATTCAAAAGTTGCCTCTTCCAGCATCATCTCCGGCTTTCGCACCTCTTTTCGTTTCTCCATGTTTCGGCCGGAGTACGGGTTGATCTCCGTCTCGGTTTCACCCATGAGGATTTCGACGGGCTGTTCGGATCGCTTGAGTCGCGAACGGATCGACAGCTGTTGACCGATCAACGAGCGGTTGTCGGCATCTTCGGTAGCTTTTTTCAGTCGAGCTGCGTTGGTGTGGGCAAAATTCAGAACCTCCTCCACGAATCGCGTGCACGTGATGATTCGATCCTGAAACGTCAGGTAGGAGTAGGTTTCGCTCAGAATTCCAAAACGATTGCGAATACCCCAATAGTTATGGCTGTAGCGAGGAAGATCCTCAACGGTGGTCCAGACGCGAGGTTGCGATTGTCCACCTACATTGCCGTAGGCGCGAAACTCGATATTGTATTTCGTTCGAATCGCACGGCTGACGGTCGGCATCCACTCCTTTTGCGATAATTGTGCGATTCCCGGGTCAACGGCAGGATTGTTGGGAACTTCGTACGTCAGATGATAAGCGTGGCGCGAACCGTCCGTCGTGTGGAGATCGAACATGACGTGCGGGTCGTAGTCATTCAGCATCTTCGCCATTGATCGCGCTTCCGGCGTTTCCAGCTTGATATAGTCGCGATTGATATTAAGACCTTGAGCATTGGGCCGTGTGCCCTGTCCACCGATGGGACCGTGTTGCGGACCCCGATTCGTCAGCGCCACGCGTTCATTGCCGTCCGCGTTGTAATTAGGACCGACCAGCAGAACCATGGAATCCATCCATTGCGCATAGCGTCCCATGGCGATATCGCGCACAAGAGCCTGTGCGGATTCCTTGCCCTCGACTTCGCCTGAATGCACGTTCGCCTGGACGTACACGCGAAGCCTTCCGGAAGCTCGTACCGTTTGAGGACGAGCATCGCCCACTTTTCCGACGACCGCCAACGGCAGAGGCCGCCCCTCGGAAGTGAATCCGAAGGTCGTCAGGTGGACGAGATCCGACGCCTGATCCACGGTGCGCAGGAACGTCATGACGTCATCATAACGGCTGGTTTGCTCGAAGTTCGTCCGCTCCGGCGTCGTTTTCAGGTTCGACAGCGCCGACTGCGGCCGTACCTGGGCCGAACCGGAAGCGATCGAAAGCAGACAAGCAGTGACAATGGACAACGCAACACGTCGAGTTCGCATGGTGCGTAGCTTACTCAACGTTGTGCGCCAATGTCATGGGGATTTACGAAACTGACAGTTAAGTCCTGGCCCGCATTAGCCAGGACACCATCTGACGATGGTCCACTAAACCGGCCTTCTGATGAATCACCCGGCCGTGATTCATCACCACGAAATTCGGAATACCCATACCCAGCACATTGAACCGTTGGCCGAGTTCCGGCGAAGCATCCGTGTCCACCTTGAGGACAATTGCCCGGCCCGCCATTTCCGTAGCTACCTGCTTCACTACCGGCGCGGCCATTTTGCATGGTCCACACCATTTCGCCCAGAAGTCGATAAGCAAAGGTACAGTCGCACTGTTGACGATCTCATCAAATGTAGCAGTATCGACGTCGACGGGTTCCGCGATCGGCGGCAATGTTCCTTTACACGAACCACATCGACCCTGATCGGCCAGATGTTTCGCGGGGATCCGGTTTTTCTTTCCGCAATTTGGGCACTTTCTAATCATATTCGCCTACCATGTACTCCCAATTATTTCGACAACGTTAAAGGAACGGTGACTTTTGTTTAATAAGTATTCGAGGAGAACAATGCGAGCATGAGCAGCCTTGATAAAGCACTTGAAACGCAACTGAAGAACATCCAGACACGCACCGGCAAATCGCTGGAGGAACTTTTTGGCTTCATCCGGAAAAGCGGCCTCATCAAGCACGGTGAGATCCGGGACATGTTGAAGCACGACCTGAAAATGGGGCACGGCGATGCCAATACGCTTGTAACGGTCTTCAATGCAAACGAACAGAAGTCGCCGGCAAACACCACCGTCGACGTTCTCGACGAGATCTACTCTGGACCGAAGGCCGAATTACGGCCAATACACGAAAAGCTGATGACTGCGATCCAGGATTTCGGACCTTTCGAGATTGCGCCAAAGAAGAGCTACGTCAGTCTGCGGCGTAAGAAACAATTCGCGACGATCGGCCCGCCAGCCAAAACACGCATCGAAGTCGGATTGAATATGAAAGGCGTCGCGGCGACATCTCGGTTGAATGCATTGCCGCCCGGAGGGATGTGCCAATACAAGGTCAACGTGACGAGTTCGGAAGAAGTCGACAAGGAATTGATCGCGTGGATCAAGCAAGCTTACGACAGCGCAGGTTGATGCGTAAGGAGCGCTTCGCGGGCACTTACAATGAAGACGCCCCGCCGCGAGCGAGATGCACGAGCGGCGGGGTGGTTTTTGTAAAGGTGGCTTCCTTACAGATGCCGCGAAGCGCTCCTTATTCAAAAGACCCCACTATCCTTTCGGTTCTCGGAGCGTTCTGATAAACCTGCCTGAAACGTCCTGGCCGGTAATGTGTTCCTCGACTCGAAGTGATTCATACCATTACCGGCGATGAGATGACCAGCATTTGCTTACTTTGCAATGTCACGAACAATGTCCACGATGGTCATGTCCGGTTTTCTCAGGAGCAAAATGTGATTTCCCAATCTGAAATGTTCGTGGCCTGGCCACGGCATCCGCAGTTTTTCGGAGAGTTCCCTGGGAAGCCGCTCCATCTTCTTTTCAAGCTTCATTGGGACTCTGTTACCGGGGCGAAGCTCTCGTTCGATCTCCGGAGAAAACCCTTTGCGGTCGAGAGAAGCCGGAGCCAACGTGCCAAGAACATGCGTGTAATAATTCCTAATCGCTTCACGCTCGGCTGAAGTGAATTCGGCCTTTTCGACTTTCGTGGCGACTTGTCCCGATACCATGATCGCGGCCGCCATAAGCAGTAGCAGTAACATCAACACACGAATCAGCAACTTTGGCTTCATACAAGCCTCCTCTCAATTTGAGCAGGTTATGCCGCACCACGTTTCTCACCAGCCGCAACCGCGCCTTTTGCGGTCGGAGGAATTGAAAGAACGGGTACCTGCGCGGAACGAATGACGCGCTCGGCGGTGGAGCCGAGGAGCGCGCGTTCCACGAAACCTTTTCCATGAAGGTTCATGACAATCAGATCCGTCTTTTCTTCGTCGGCAATGCGCAGGATTTCGCGGAACGGATCTCCTTCCACCATCATTGGGATCACCTTCACACCCTTAGACCATTGTTCCGGAATCGACAGCATCAACCTCTTGAAGGTCTCCTGCCTCAACACGTCCAACTCGTCGGTCAGATAACCGCCTTCGGCGCCCCAGTAAATCGTCTCGATGGCCTGCAACACATGCAAGACCGTGAGGCGAGCACCGGCTCCGCGCGCAAGTTCAAGGGCAAACTTCAAACCGACTTCGGCGCTATCCGAAAGATCGGTGGCATAAAGGACGTTGCGCAACGGAACCGGGCCGTCATTTCGGGGTTCCATAGCGGGATCCAGGTGAGAAACGGTGAGGATCGGAACGGGTATCTTGCGAAGCATGCGCTCGGTCAGCGATCCGAGCAAGAGTCGTTCGAAAGCGTTTCGGCCGTGCGTACCCATAACGACGAGATCGATCTTTTCGTCATTCACTATGGCCAGAATCTCGTCTTTGGGCACTCCCACTTTTACAATCGTCTGCAAATCCACAGCTTCGCGTTTCTCGTCCGGCACGAGAGAAGGCAACGTCGACTTGGCGTATCGCGCCTGGTCGGTCTGGAAAGCGAAGCTTTCCGACGGATACGTCGTCACCAGGCCGACACTCGAAGGAACGATGTGCGTCAAGAGCAACCGAGCCTTGTACTGCAGCGCCAACGACAAACCGTAATTGACGGCTTTCTTCGATGGGTCCGAGAAATCTACAGGGACCAGGATTTTCTTGATGTCGATCATACGTTCCTCCTAAGGTCGATCTTTACTCACCGGCCCTTCAGGCAATTCGATAACCGTTACCACAACGGACGGCACAGCCGTTCTTGCAAGGATTTAGCTCTTCACGATCGACGCATCGCAGACCTGAATCCTTGCCGTATTGTCGAATTGACGATCCGTACGATACAGATCGATTTCGACGTGACATTTGGTCAAAGTCGATCAATACGGTGACAGGAGGTCACGACATGAATGCAGCTATTGTCAGGGAAACTAAAGGGCTTGGCGGATGTCGGCCAGCAGGTCGCGCCAATCCTCAACGCCAACAGAGACTCGTACTAAAGATTCTGTGACTCCTGCATGTGTAAGATCTTCCGGGGTCATTTCGGAATGAGTCGTTGTCGCAGGATGACAGGCGAGGCTTTCGACTCCCCCAAGGCTTACCGCGTTCTTGATGATGTTGAGCTTTCTCAAGAAGTCGAAGGCGCCCCGGATCCCACCTTTGAGTTCGAGCGAAAACATTCCGCCCGGAAAGCGGCATTGCTTATCGCGAATACGTAATTGCTCTGTATCCTTAATGAGCGATGGGTAAAGTATTCTTGAAATCGAGTCGTGACCGATAAGTGACTCCACAATATGCTGAGCGTTCTTGCTCTGCCGGTGCATCCTGAAGCTTACGGTTGGCAGCCGGCTGTCGAGCATCCAGCATTCATCGGGTTGCAGAATGTTTCCAAGGATGGCGCGCAATCCCCGCAATTCTTCAACGACCTTCACATTGGTCCCGAGGATGACGCCGGCGAGCATATCGCTGAAACCACTGAGATACTTCGTCGCCGAATAGACCGCCAGATCCGCGCCGACAGTCAGCGGGTGTTGGAGCACCGGCCCGAGCAGCGTGTTGTCTACGGCAACTAGCGGGCGCTCCGGGCGGTCACGCGCCTCCTCGGCAGCAGCGCCGATATCCGACATCTCGAGCGTCGGATTCGAAGGCGTCTCGATAAAAACCATACGAAGATCAAGAGCGGCTCTGATGGCGTGGCGAAGCTCTTTCGTATTACCGGCCGGTACCGGGATCCCGGTCACACCGAGCGATGACAGGAGTCCATGAATGAAGTGATAGGTGCCGCCGTACAGCGGCGTCGTATACACAAAGGTGGTTCCGGGCGGACAGGTCATCAGAAACAGAGTTGTAATGGCAGCCATTCCCGAATTGAATACGGCAGCGGCCTCGGCTTTCGGTTCCAGCGCTACGATTTGATCTTCGAGAATATTTGCGTTCGGATGAGCGAGTCGTGAATAGATCAGCTCACCATGTTCGGCGTCACATGGCTGTTTGCCCAGCGCGACCGCAAAGGCGGTTGCTGCCGCTTCGGGACTCGAAAACACGTAAGTGGACGAACGGTACACGGGCGGCCGAGCGGCCCCGACCGACATCCGGGGATCGAAGCCGCGGGTAATTAGCGCCGTTTGTGGTCGAACAACGTATCCTCGCTTGCTCATAATCAAAACGCTATTTTGCGCAGGAAGCTGACTTTTGCCGTAAGTATAACAGCCACGGGCGTACCATTCAGGTACGTTGGGTCATACTGCCACTGTTTGACGCAGGGAGAACAAAACGCCGCGACCTTTGTTAAGGCGCGCGGCGTCTTCAGCCGATCAATAACGCAGAAATGCACCGAGGCCTCCACTCGCAGTCAGACGCGCTGCGGCGGCTCCGCGAAGTTCTTCGATACTCGCCCCCGATGCGAGTGCTCGGTCAGCCACCGCTTCAATGATGTCCTCCGTGGGTTCGACGGCAACACCGCAGAAGTCGCACATCGTGTCAGCGGAATCGCGCACGGCGCCGCATACCGGGCAAACCCCTCCGGGTATTCTTCGGCCGTGCGCATAAAAGAGTTCCCGGACTCGGCGCTCGTTCAGCGCCATTAACGTCTCAGACACGCTCGTGCTGGCACCGCGTCCATTTCCGTTAAACAACTCCTCCATCAGAGCCAGTTCCACATTTCGCTCAGCGGTATACTCAATGCCTTCCACCGCGTCCACCAGGTCCTTGTCCGTTGCGTCCGTCGCGAGCGGCAGCGACGCAACGACCCGGGAATGCAACCATTTGGGAAGAATGCGCTGCAGCTCACTCGTCGTCGCCGCAGTTCCCATAAGAACCAGGCGGTCGAACGGATGGGTTTTAACGATGTTTGCCAACAGTTCGACCACGTGTTTGAAATGAGAATGGACGCGCTCGTCGGCCTTTCGCTGAAAATTGGACTGTGAAAGTAAATGGTCACGGCCTGCGGACTTCACATGGCTGACCCGGCCGATCGCCTCGACTTCAGCATGCTTTTCGATGCGTCCAAGAAGGATTGTGTAAAGACGAGCTTTCTTGCGGTCCACCCAAACCACTCCATAACGCTGATACTCGTCGAGGGCTTCGACCAGTGGCTGAATGTTGGCGGCACGCTGCCATCGGGCCTGTGTCTGCGTTGGGACGTTCAACTCCCGCGCCCAGAGATAGCCCGTGGCTTGCGCGAAGACAACCAGACCTCGCGCGCCTGGTTCATACTTGGAAACGAAATCCCGAACGCAGCTGGCGGCCGCCTCAAAATCACGCGCTTCACACTCGTCGTCGAATCGCGCCTCAACGGTGCGAAGACGACTAGCCAGCAACGATTCAAACCCTCGATTCAAATTCGCCGCTTTGGATTGATCCACATCCAGATATATGCTCAGCACGCGGCCCATGCCTAAAGCCTGGTTCTGCACCCCCGCCAGACCTGCCTTCGTCACCATGACTATTCACCTCCATCCTCGATCAACAACAATGCATTGCACGCCTTATACCGTGCGGAACTTCGGGTAAATCCACATTGTGCGATTTTCGCTTTGACAAGCTGTCAGATCGAAACACTTTCGCAACCTATCGGGTCGACATCGCGTCATGGCTGCCAACAGGCCGCCCCAAACCCCCCGGCTGTTTGTCGTTGAAATCCAAACGGCAGCCGCATTGGACGCTCGCGTGCAGAACGACAATCGTGAGTATTAACTTGAGACCAAGGCCGACCGATGACCGATTCTTTCTGGAAGGTCCGCATTCCAGATTCAAAGAATTCACCTTTGCCGTTCAAGTCTTTAAGGAATTCATCAGGGGCTTTCGGGCGCTGCATTTTGTCGGTCCCTGCGTCACGGTATTCGGCAGTGCTCGCTTTGACGAAGGCCATCCGTACTACGCAATCGGCCGGCAACTCGGAGCAAAGCTGGCCGGGCTGGGCCTTACCGTCATGACCGGCGGAGGACCGGGACTCATGGAAGCGGCAAACAGAGGCGCCCGCGAGGCAGGTGGACGATCGGTCGGCTGTAACATTCGGCTGCCGATGGAACAGAAACCGAATGCGTACGTTGATCGCACGGTCGAACTCGATCACTTTTTCGTCCGGAAGGTCATGCTGTTCAAGTATTCCTATGCCTTCGTCATCCTTCCCGGCGGATTCGGAACAATGGACGAATTCTTCGAAGCGTTGACGCTGATCCAGACCGGCAAGATCCACAACTTTCCAGTGATTGTGATGGGCAATGAATATTGGGCAAGCCTGAGAGAATTGACGGCGCGAATGTTAGGAGCCGGAACCATCAGTCCTCAGGATCTGTCGCTCCTGCACTACACGGATTCGGTTGATGAAGTCATCGACATCATCTCGGTGGAGACGGAGCGCTTCAACCTTAAGCGTCACCCCTCGCCGAGGCGCATCCTTCGAGAGAGAAAGCTGTCTTTGTCGAATGTTCACTTACTCAATGGGCATTGAAGAGGAAATCTATGTTCGATCGCATCCTCGTTCCTGTCGACCTCACCAAAAGGGCGAAAATCGGTGTGGATTCGGCAGCTTCCTTAGCAGGGGGCGGCAAGGTCGAGATCCCTCTCCTGCACGTCATTGAAAGAATCGAATATGTTGATCTTGATGAGCTGAAGAGTCTTTACGACAAGCTCGAGACCACTGCTAAACGTTATCTTTCAACTCTGGCTCGACGTCTTCCGCGGAAACGAATCACCGTAATAAAGACTGTGCTTGTCGGCAAGCGGGTAAATACCATTGTCGACTTCGCCAAAAAGCACGAGACTGACCTGATCATTCTCGCTTGTCAGCCTACAGGTCCATCTTCATACGGAAACTTTGGAGCAATCAGCAATCAAGTTGCTCTGCGCGCCTCCTGTAACGTCCTTCTTTTGAAGTAGAAGGTGAATCGCACCTCGTCGTTGACATCGGAGCGGAGCGCCTCAGGGGTACCTGTTCTTCGTTCCGGCGGGTTTTGTCATTCAGGCTGGAACCGCGATTGTCGGCCAGTTTGTGCGTGACGTTTTTCCTGCAGCGACGGGAAACCCCATCACAACTCATCTCACAACACCCAGGATTCATTGATTCTTCAGGCTTCATGGATGGACCAGTACGTGCAACTTCCAAAGAGGTCAAGGAGGTCTATATGGCTAAAGAAGTAAAAAGACATCAAACCCGCTCTCCGACGCCCGTCGGAGATAGCGCCGCGCCGCTTCTCGGAAATCGAAAAAGTGTTTGAGAACTGGTTCGATGATTTTTGGTCGCGGCCTGTCCCACGCTTGTGGCGCCCCGACTTCTGGCGGTTGGGGACGACAACCGTCGAACTGCCTACGCTGGATGTCTACGATGAAAAGGATGACCTCATCGTGAAGGCCGAAATCCCGGGCTTAACGAAGGATGAAATCGATATCAGCCTGGACGGAAATACGCTGACGATCAAAGGAGAAAAGAAGAAGGAAGAAGAAGTTAAAGAGGACGACTACTATCGGTGTGAGCGATCGTTTGGAACGTTCTCTCGAACGATCGAACTACCAATGGAGGTTAAGGTCGACAAAGTAAATGCCTCGTTTAAGAACGTCATTCTGGAAATTCGGCTGCCAAAGGCAGAAGAAGCCAAAAAGAATGTCGTGAAAGTAAGAGTGGCGTAGACGAACCTTTGGAAGAGGTTCATTCCTTAAAGGAACCGGGATCGCCACGCACCAGGCGGGCGGTCCCAACCGCCTGCCCCCCGCAACCTGACGCAGCAATACTTCGTTACCGGCATCGCGTAGCCTGCCAGATTTCTCCCCAAAACACTGAGTTTTCCCGGATATTCACCAGTCGATGACTTGCAGAGACTGTTTCTACCAAGAGAATCTGTAACGGTTTGTCTCCAAGCGGCGACAAAGGAACTTCAAAACTGTAGCCTATTTTCCACATCCGCGAATCCGGTCTGAAAACTGGTTGGCAGAAAGCATGCTTAGTTGGATCGCGGGGCTGGACAACTCCAAGCGTTCGGCTCAGTGAAGACCTTGGAGGAACGATGTTGTACAGGTTGGGTGTTTATCCTTGGCGATTGTCACGCCGTCATTACAGACCACCGGACGCCCCCATTTTTTGCCAATAAGTACACATTTTGATTTAGGACCCAACGTCACTCGCACCGCGTCGGCGAGGGCTGCGGCGCCATGAATCACTTTTTCTCGTGCTTGAGAGCGAAATGAGATCTGTTTGTAGGCCATATCGGTCACCTCTTCTCAGATTGAGTACGTGCAATACCCTTTCCACTGCACCACTCCGTGTTGGGTTTTGGACTGTCGGATGCAATCAAGGCCAGGAAGAGAAGGGAGAGAGATTGACCATTTAGTGCTTGCGGGAATGGCAACGCCGGGGCGCCCTATGGCGAATCGGCTTGGAATTATCATCTATAAGGATCAATCCGGTGTTCCGGCAGGTCGCAAACACTACAGTCGTCGCGTCCGAACCGAAAGCAGGGACGGCAGAATCCCGTTCCAACATTCAATGCTTTCCGTTTGGGCACGTAGCGTAACGTTGGCGATAGAAAGTAGGTTGTTATGCAGATCAAGAATCTCCTGGTTCCCGTTGATTTTTCGCCTCCTTCGATCCTGGCGGTCAATTATGGCGTCGCCCTTGCGCGCAAGTTGCGTTGCCGGCTGACCATGCTTCACGTCGGCGGCATCAGGTCAGATTGGGATCAGAATCACACATGGTTCGCATTGCAGGCGCTCATTGGACCTGAAGATCAGGATGACCTCAACGTCGAGGCGCTGGTCAAGGAAGGAGACGTCGAGTCTCAAATTGCGGCAGCCATTTCTGAAACGAAGGCGGACGCAGTCGTCATGGGTACCCACGGAAGACGGCTTCTCGGCAGGCTGTTGATAGGGTCAGTAACACAGGATCTACTACGGAAGACGCCTGTACCGATCTTCACCGTTTGCCAGGTATCGCGACCATTAGGCTTCGGAAACATTTTGTACGCGACCGATTTGTCGGACGCATCGATGAGAGGATTTCGAGAAATTGTTCAACTGGCCAGGACTTTAGGCTCGTCTCTTCAGATCATGCATGTCTTAACTCCACCGTTGTCTCTATATCCAAACCCCGAGAGTGTGACGTTGCAGGAAGCGGATCAAAGAAGATATCGACGAGATTCACGAGAGAAACTGGACCGAATGGCGGCCAGTATCAAGAAGGAGAAGATCGCCTGCGAAACGATCCTGATCGAGGGAAATGCCGCTTCAGAAATCCTGAAAGTGGCCGATGAACGAATGGTCGACCTGATCGCTATGGCCGTCGAGGATCGTGGATTTCTCGATCGAACGGTGTTCGGCACAACAGCAGAGCGAGTGATGCGGGAATCCCGTATTCCTGTGATCTCTCTAAATGTTTCCGCCAAAACCGGGTTCGGCAATTGGGAAGAGATCTCAATGGTGCTCTAAGTCGGCGGTCATAGACAAAACCGTGTCGGTCGCTACCGCTCCCTGTTCTGACGGGACGGCAAGTCAGAACCGGGAGCGGTAGCGACCGGGTGTCCGAGGTACGTACCCTCAGGTTGCGCTCACGGCAACCTTCCGGGGTTTGCTTTCTTCCGCCACATCCACGGTGATGCGCAAGATACCGTCCTTGAATTCAGCCTTGACCTTATCCGGATCGATCTTCTTCGGGAAATGAACTGCCCGGAACAAGCTACCTGCAGCGAATTCGGAAGTATGGACCTGTCCCTTGTCCTCCTTCTCCTTGCGAGGAAGTTCAGCCTTCACGAGAATTTCATCTGTAGTCACTTCGATGTGAATGTCCTTTGACTCCACTCCGGGCACCGCAACCTGCAGCAGGAACTTGTTATCCTTCTCCTCCAGTTCGATCGATGGTTTCCAGATCAGTTCCTTTTCTGCCTGGAGCCAATTGTCCAGTTCCCTTCCGAGAATCTGCCCATTGCCTTCAAAGATTTCGTAGGCCCGCTGCAAGATGCGGGCATTCATCCGATCAAGCTCATCAAAAACAGATTCGCTTTTCTTGATTGGAAGCGCTTTCGACATACGTTTACTCCGTTTCTTCTTACCGACGATTTTGATGCTTTTCATACTCGTTCTACTGGATTCCATTCCCTAAGGCGCTCATCCTTCGCGTCTGAAAAAATTTCTTCGTGTTTGCGGGTCAGTACCTCAAAAAAGCGCCGATCCCACGACAGACTGTTGCAGCGCCCAGGGCGCCAATCGCAGAAACTCCGTCCGAACGTCGCGGTCGCCTGCGACGATAAGTCGGTTCGGAAACTCTGTCCGCATAAGTTCCTGGGTAGCCGAAATCAGCTTTTGCAGAAAACCCGTCCAGATCTTCGGAAGTTCTTTGCAGGCTCCGATGCTCTTGAATACCACTGACACTCATGGTCAGAAGCCGCGCCTTGAACTTCTCAACGACACCGTACGGTTCGAATTCATCGAGAGCTTCAACCGACGGTTTCCAGTAAGGCTCCCGGTCCCATCGAACCTCGTTTGGCAGAACGATGTCCATCTGACGAACCCAAAGCGGCCCCGCGGAATTGCATATAATGACAACGGTCTCCGCCCTTGCCTCAAAACGGGTCAGAAACTTTCGAACTCGATCGACACATTCGTTGAAATCATTTTGCTCAACCTGTTTTTCAAACTGCCTTCGGATTGTCGCGGTTCGAGTGTTGAACACCGTCAACGACTCCGCGGAATGCGTTTGAAGATAAACGCTCAAAACATGTTGCCCCTCGACGACCGGATAATCGACGAGATCGCGAGTATCTACTCTGGACATGACTCCTCCTTCTTTCGCTGTTTTGGTCTGGCAGCACGCAGCAGCAACAACATCGAGACCCATAACGCAACGATTGCGATTGGATATGCAATGAACTTGGGCCACAGTAGCGCTGCACATGCCAGAACAATCAGAATGATTGCCGACCAGAACATCAGGACTGCCTCGGCCGGACCTAATTCTCGGTCGGTGAACGCCGCACGAACGGCACGGCCAATCCGCATCACACCTGCTGCGGTTTTGGTTGCAGTGCCTTTACCCAATGCATAAGTCGACGACCGTTTTGCTATTGCCCGTGGACGATTCCTGTTCAGAACGATTTCAGTGGAGTTCTCGAGGTCACCCAGAAACATTTGGTCGATTTCTCGAGCAAAGCCTGCATTTTCGACAATGAGGTCTAATTCCCAATTGTTCATCCAGCTTGCTATGTTCAAGTTTGTTGAACCGACTCGAGCCCATCGACCATCGACGACAGCAGTTTTGGCGTGCATCATCGATCCGTTCCACTCAAAGACGCGGACCCCCGCCTCCAGGAGTGGCCGAAGACCGGCTCGGGAGACCGCTCGCATCACGGGAATGTCGTTCGCTCCCGGGAGCAGCAATCGGACGTCAACTCCCGCGCTAGCGGCGGCACGCAGTGCTTCGACATACGCAGATGTCCCTGCGAAATACGCGTCTTCCAACCAAATGGACCGGCGCGCGAACGTTGTTATGAGTTGGTCGACACGATACAAGCCGCCGACGTTCGGGGCGCCGGCAACCACTCGCACCGCAACATTGCCGGCGCGGGGCAGCGAACCCACTCTTGGGATTTCATCGAGAGGCACCGGCGATCCGCGCGTCGCCCAACTCGAGGCGAAGGCTCGTTCGATCTCAGTCAGCGCAGGCCCTTCTATCTCGACACCGTTGTCCCGCCACGGATCCGTGTGCTTGGAAGGCGATCCGATCCATTGGTCGCCGACGCAAAGGCCGGTAACATACGCGATCCGGCCGTCGACAGCGATCAACTTGCGGTGATCCCTGGTAAACCAGGTGAATGGGAACTCGATTCCTGGAGGATTGAAGCATCTCACCTCGACGCCGGCTCTGCGCAATTGGCGAAAGAATCTCCATGACCTGTACCCGAGCGATCCGACCCAGTCATACATCAGGCGAACCTTCACGCCTTCCCGTGCCTTGGCTTCCAGAAGCTCCCCGAATAGCCGCCCCGACTTGTCGTCATGAATGATGTAAGTCTCAAAGTGAATCCACTCACGAGCGGATTCGATGGCCTCTATCCAGGCCGGATAGTTCTCCGTGGCATCTCGAAGCAGACGAACGCCATTGCCATGAATCAAAGGCGCCCCTGAGGCGCGAGTCATCGCCTGATCCGTAAATGCATTGAAGTGCATGACATCCGGTTCGTTCACCTCGCGTTTGGGAAGCCGTGCCGTCACAGCCATGCAGATTCCTCCGTTACAACCCAGCACGGCATGTTAATATCCATTTGGCGATGGTCCCCCGTCGCGTTGTAGCAGTAATGAAAGACTCTCCCCTTCGGATCGTCACCTATAACATTCACAAATGCCGTGGTCTCGACCAGCGCGTCCGGCCGGATCGTATCGTCGAGGTTTTAAAGGAAATCAACGCGGACATCATTGCACTTCAAGAAGTTGTCAGCATTGAAGACAGTTTACCGGAAGCGGACCAGGCACGCTTTATTGCAGGCAAGCTCGGGTTTGAATTTGCGTTCGGCGAGAACAGGCAATTACAGGGCGGACGCTATGGGAATGTCGTAATGTCGCGCTTCCCAATCGATGTCCATCGGAACTATGACATTACGGCAACAGGCTGCGAACCGCGGGGCTGCCTGCGGACAGACGTGCAAGTACATTCGGCAAAATTGCACGTTTTCAACGTTCATCTCGGTACGGCAATCGCTGAACACCGCTCGCAGGCGCGACGTCTGTTCGAGGAAAGGATCGTCAACCACGACGAACTGACGGGACATCGGGTGGTGTTGGGCGACTTTAACGAGTGGCTGCGAGGCGGCGTATCACGGACCTTAAGGTCGCATCTCCAGAGTCCGGATATTCGCCACCATTTGAAGCGTTCCCGAACCTATCCCGGTGTTCTACCCTTGTTTCATCTGGACCACATCTACTTCGACCAGGGACTCCAGCTCCAACGACTCCACCTCCATAAAGGCCGAAAACCACTGGTGGCTTCGGATCATCTTCCCCTGGTGGCCGATTTCAAGATCGACCTAAACGCTATTTCACTTAACTAATCCTCGGACAAAGTCTTCTCTTTGTTCGAGATCTGCCAGGCGCTCAAGGATCGACTTGGAGACTCCGAATCGAACGCCGGCTTCGCGTAGTTTTGTGAAATGGTTTATTGCCAACTCGACCTTCTTTCGAATGACATAAAGGGGGCCCGTGATGTTCTTTATCAAGTTGTCGAAGATCTCGTTGATCTCAGAACTTTCCACGGCAATCGCGATGTCGAACGCTTCGTCTAGCGCCAGGTCTGGTTTAGTCGCCTTCGCACTGAGCTCCTTGAACAAGCCACCGAGATGCTGAATTTGCTCATCCGTCGGAACAACTGAAATAACTGTTCCAGCTTCTTTACAGAATTGCAGCAACCCGGCGTGTTGTTTTTCATCCATTGCCATTTCAATCCAGAACCAGCTTAATGCGAGGTTCTCACCGAACCTCGCGGAAAGGTCCAGGTACAAACTCGACGCATGTTCCTCGAACTGAATAAAGACTTCAAACAGTTGCGGTTGAATCATTGATGGTTCCTCGTAGCCAGTGTGCCGCACGTTTAACTCCACTGACGTGCCAGATTGTATGACTGAGGAAACTGATGGTTTTCACTACGTTTTGTCGGTTCTATCTCCCGAGAGTTGGAGGCTGATCCCCGTTCTTCCCGTGGTTCTCCCTTACAACTTCAGAGATGGCCGCGGAAATGCTTGACTCCGCGGTAGTGGAGGAAGCGATATGTGGATTAAACCAGTTCTCATCATAACGATCACCGCATCATTGGCCTTTGCCCAAACACCGCAGCGACGGGTGTCCCCACCGGCCACCGTTCAGGTGGAACCGCTATATCAGGGGAAGCCTCTAAACCACTGGATCGCTTCTATTCAAAACCGCGACGATCAGATGAGCCTCGCCTTTGAAGCGATACGGGATCTGGGCCCGAAGGCACAGAGGGCGATACCTTTATTGACACAAATCGTAGCCGCACCATTCGAGCCTATCCGAATCGGAGTGGACGACCGCGAGATGATTCTATGCAAGCTCGCCGACATTGACCTTCGCGCCGACGCGATCGATGCCTTGACAGCGATTGGCGAAGACGCGGCTTCGTCGACCTCCGTCTTAGTTGGATGGGCACTTACCAAGCATACTGTCGTCGAGAATATGTCGGGATCTTCCGATTATGCCCTTTTCGTCGACCTGGTGACGATCGATGCACTGGAACGGATACGAGTCGCCAACGCGATTGGTTATTTCGGTCCCCTTGCCGCTACAGAAGTCTTCGCACTTCTGCGGTCGAGCGACGGTGAAAAGCGAAAATTGGCAGTGTTCATTCTCGGTGAGGGCGCTCTTGCAATTGCGAACAGCCTGTTAAAGTCTCGTGATTGCGCAGCTCAGGACATCGGGATCGGGATCATGTCGGACATGTGGCCGGTCGTTGCGAAGGACTCCCTGTTCGAGCTCAAAAAAACAATGACTTGTGAAGCCAGCGCTTCTCAAAAGAAATAATTCGGGGTCAGACGTATCTGGCCCTCTTTTAGTTCTGGGAACGGGGGAATGCCCGTTCTCAAAATTGAGGGGCCAGATGCGTCTGACCCCTCAATTATTTCAATGGATCACAAGGATAGTGCATTTCAGATGCTCGATCATCATGGATGCGTCGGATCGATCCAATGGGCTCGACTATAGGTAAAATCAGGGTTTTCACTCTGTTCGACCGCACGATTCTCTCGAGTTCTTCCCTATTGAAGCGAGACATTAGGCATGTGCCATTGGCTGATGCATTGCTTGAACTCGACGGCTTAACCATCCAACGCGTTTGGTATCCAGAATGCCAGATCTAGATTGGTCGAGGTTGTTTTTGGAACCGGAATGGTGGGGTGATTCGGCAGCCATTGTGGATCGGGGACCTCACAATTGGCTTCCACCGGATCCCACGACAAATACGGATTTGTCGCATTCCGAGGGCTTCGATACGAGACCCGTCGTAGTCTTTTCCGATCAACCTCGACTCTTCCCAAAAGCCTTTTCGCATTGGTATCGAACGGCACGATAGTTTATACGTCGTTAATCCTTGGGCCGGAAGTAGGCGTCGTGCCGAGTGTCCATTTCGTTCGGTTTCCCACCGTAGTACCGGATGCCACATTTGCGGTTGATCTGAGCAACAGTGGTGCGGCTGCAGCGCATACGTTGAGCAATGGACGGGATGTCCATTTCGGGGCTCGAAAGCAGGTGGACAATGCGGATAACGTTGTCTTCGCTCAATTGTCTTCGTCCGCGCATGACGGTCTCCATCGATAGGCAGACTTGCAAGCTTCAGACCATACGGGCCAGAAGTGTCGCGGAGAATTTCGTAGAGGCTTTCACTGCCCACTCGACGTCACCCGGGTGATTTGCGCCAGGACTCAAGACGGTTTGTCCATGCTCATCCTCAACAACACCATGTAGCACGTCAAATTGACATCAATCACAGGTTTCTCGAGACACCGCCCGAGTGATCAGAGCGTCGAATACCAGGAATCTGTAACAAAACTCGGTCGCTTCAGACGGGTACCTCCTCCGCGGCCTCTGGCCCTGAATGTGCGAGCAAGTGGAAGCGATCCCGGTTTGGAGGAGGTCGGCCATGGCACTGCTACAGAAATCGATGTTGTTTCTCGTTTTTTGGGCTTCTCTACAATCCGATACAGGTCTCTTCGTCCGAGAAGTATCGCCGGTGCGGCGTCCCGTGGACGCTGTGGGATCGGGCGTCACTGTCATCGAGGTCCGGCTGAATCGTTCAGCCATGCCCCTGACTCGGGTCCTTGCTGGAGAGTCGCCATTTGTGGAGCCTGCGGTTCAATCGCTGAAGAGTTGGAGCTTCGCTCCCCAGGCTGATGCAAAGTTGGCTTTCACCAGCATCACATTCCTTTTTCGCCCTGCGATTCCGAACGCCGTCACGATTCCGGTGAATCCGATCGTGCCGTTGATTCAGGACGGGGCTTATCCGGCTATTCCCAAGGAGATCGTCGATCCCGGCTATCCTGCGACTTGCCTGGGCGGAGGGGCGGTGGTGCTGGAGGTGAGAATCGACACGAAGGGTCGGGTTACGAAAGTGAATACGATTTCGGGGCCCCCGGCATTCGTTGACGATGCTGAACGTGCGGTAAAACGCTGGATGTTTACGCCGGCGCGGTTGGACGGTCGACTGGTGACATCAACGAGTTATGTCATGATCTCGTTCATCAGACCAGTGGCGTCATAGGTTGCAGACGCAGCGTTTATTTAGACACAAGAAAGGAAGACGTGATGAACAAAGCACTGCTGGATGCCGCCAACGTGGTTTCCTTCCTGCGAACGCTCGCAACGAAATAGTACTTGCGGCGAACCTTCTTGAAGAAGGCCGGATCGAGCTTCGCCCGTTTGGATGAAAGCATGGCTCAGGAGATTTGAAGTATGGGGCGCGCAATTATCAATAATCAGGATTGCGATTTTGCTCCGCGCGAAACCATTCTAGACGCGTCACGCCGCCTTGGGATTGAGATCCCAGGGTTATGTTATGACGAACGATTGAAACCGTTCGGTGGATGCCGTCTCTGTATTGTCGAAGTCGAGGGAACGAATCGGCTCGATGCCGCCTGCACAACTCTCCTTGAAGACGGAATGATCATCCACACGCATAGCGGCCAGGTCGAATCGCAGCGCCGCGGGTTGCTTCGCATACTCGCTCACAGTTGTGCCGAGCCCGATACGCCCCAATGGGAACTGCCGTTTTACCGATACCTTCGGACCTACGGACTCGAGGACGAGCTTAATCCGGATCACGACCCCCGGTTGCTCGATGATTCACATCCTTATATCCGCGTCGATATGTCGCAGTGCATCCACTGCAATCGCTGCGTCGCCATTTGCGATCAAGTCCAGGGACAACACGTGTGGAAGGTCTGGTTCCGCGGACATGCCACTCGTGTCCGGCCGGACAGTGGTGACAGCCTGCTTGCGAGCTCCTGCGTGAGTTGCGGAGCCTGTGCCGACACCTGTCCATCCGGAGCCATTTCTGATCGAACGTTGTATACGTCACCACCTTCGTCGGGGGCAGTGTGGACGAAAACCACGTGTCCATATTGCGGTGTCGGCTGCCAGCTGAATGCCGGTGTCGCGAACGGCCGGATCGCGCAGATTCGTCCCGTTCTCGATGACCCCGTGAGCAATGGCCATCTCTGTGTCAAAGGTCGTTACGCGTTCGACTTCGTAACGTCGCCAGATCGCATCACGAGCCCGATGATTCGGGAAGACGGTCAGTGGCGAAGCGTTTCGTGGGACGAAGCCATCGACTACGCTGCGTCGCGGCTGAAAGCCTCGATTGAGAAAAATGGCCCGGATTCGGTAGGCATCCTCGGTTCAGCGCGAGCAACCAACGAAGACAATTACATTACGCAGAAGTTCGCAAGAGTCGTTGTCGGCACCAACAATGTCGATTGTTGCGCGCGAGTATGCCACACGCCAAGCGCCGCCGCGCTGAAGAGCATGCTGGGAACAGGCGCGGCCACGAATTCATTCAACGACATCGAGAAAACATCCACCATCCTCGTGTGTGGAGCAAATTCAACCGAAAACCATCCGATCGTCGGCGCGCGAATCAAGCAGGCAGCTCTACGTGGATGCAAGCTGATCGTCATCGATCCGCGACGAATCGAGCTTGCGGACTATGCATCGGTTCACTTGCAGCTCAAACCCGGAACCAATGTCCCTCTGTTGAATGCGATGGCTCAGACCATCATCAGCGAGAACATCTTCGATGCGGAATTCCTGCGCCACCGGGTCACGAGCTTCGACGAACTGAAACACTTCCTCGGCACATACACACCGGAGGCAGCGTCGGAAATCTGCGGTGTGGATGCGGATCTCATCCGCAAGGCTGCTCGACTGTATGCATCCAACGGGCCCGCCATGATGGTTCACGGCCTCGGCGTAACGGAGCATATCCAGGGCGTCGAAGGCGTTATGTGTCTCACGAACCTGGCACTTCTCACCGGAAACCTTGGCAAGCCAGGCACCGGTGTGAACCCGCTTCGCGGTCAAAACAATGTTCAAGGCGCCGCCCAGATGGGTTGTGATCCGGGAATCCTTACGGGATCTGTTTCGATTGGCGATGCCTTCAGCCGTTTCTCGAAAGTGTGGCTCGCTCCGCTTCCGCGCAAGGCTGGACTGAACTTGATGCAAATGATGGATCGCGCCATTGAAGGAAAGTTAAAAGCTCTCTGGGCGATCGGCTATGACATCGCGCTCACAAACCCGCATCGCGACGAGACTGTAAGGGCACTTCGTTCACTGGATCTGTTGATCGTGCAGGATATGTTTCTCAACGAAACCGCAAAAGAGTTAGGAACCGTCTTCTTTCCGGTCGCCTGCGGTTTCGAAAGAGACGGAACTTTCATGAATGGCGAACGGCGCATCCAACGAATTCGACGAATTGTGGATGCACCCGGTCAGGTCAGACAGGATTGGGAAGTCATCGCCAGGATGGCCGAAGTTCTCGGGCATGGCCACCAATTCAACTATCGGTCACCATCAAACATCTGGGACGAGATCCGCACGGTATGGCCGGATGCCGCCGGAATCAATTACGCGCGCCTGGAGAACCAGGGCTTGCAGTGGCCCTGCGTGAATGAGACCGACCCTGGTACGGAAATCCTGCATCGTGACGTGTTCGCATCGGGACAAAAGGCCGCCTTGCGGAGCGTCACGTATCGACGGACCACAGAATCCAGCAATGACGAATTTCCTTTCGTCCTGATTACCGGACGAGTGCTCGAACAATTCAATGCCGGCACCATGACTTTACGTACCCCCAATACAATCCTGCACCCATTCGATTATCTCGATATCTCTCCGGAAGACGCTGCGGAACTGGGTATTCGCGACCGGAGCCGGGTCCGCGTCGTCAGCCGACATGGCGCCGCAACGCTTCCCGCCCGCGTGTGCAAGAGCATGCGTCGCGGCGAGCTATTTGCAAGCTTTCATATGCCGGATGCCCGGTTGAACAATGTGACGGGTTCGGGGCGCGATCGATTCGTGGATACACCGGAGTACAAGGTCACCGCAGTCCGCGTTGAACAAACAGATCGTGACCCGTAACGAAGTCAAGACTTGGTAAGGAGCGCTTATTTAAAAGACCCCACTACTCAAGACTTCCGATTTTTCTTCCTGGCGTGGGTAACGGCTATACTAGCGCCATGAAACGGTGGCTTCTCTTCAGCGTCATGATTTGGGTAGCGGCTCCCGCGGTTACCTTGTTATCGCAAACACCTTTCGTAGCTCCAACAGTAGACACGCGCATGCTGGAACCCGCCGGCGAGCCGCCTATCTACTATTCCATTTTTGTTCCGGACGACTACAAACCGTCGCGGCCGGCCCCGCTGGTGCTCGCTCTCCATTTCGGCGGAAACCCTGAAGGCGCCGGAAGGGCCGTACTCGAGATCCTCGTCGCTCAGGCGTTCAAAGATCTGGGAGCCGTGATTGTTGCTCCCGACTCGAAGGGACGCGGTTGGAGCAGCGCAGCAAACGAAAACGCCGTGAATCTGTTGATTGATGATGTCTTCAAGAACTACAACATCGACCGGAAGAAGATTGCGGTAACAGGTTTCAGCGCAGGCGGCGCCGGAGCCTGGCACTTCGGACTGAAGTATCCGGATCGGTTCTCCGCTGTGATTCCGCTCGCGGGAACGCCGCCGGCTGCTGGGACGAAGTGGCGACTACCCGTATTCGCGATTCATTCCGTCGCTGATGAGGTCGTTCCGATCGGTCCGACGAAAGCGTTTATCGCCGAACTCCGGCGGGAGGGATTGCGCGCTGAGCTCGTCGAATTGAACGGAATCCCGCATCATCAGACTTATCGTTTCGTGGACGGTCTGCGCCGGGCTGTGCCCTGGCTGAAAGAACTCTGGAAGTAATCGTTATCGAAAACCGAGGTTCAAAGCCACGCCCGATTGATTGAAGAAGCGCAGAACGCCGGTCGAGGTCTGTCTCGCATATCCGCTGAACAGAATGAATTGCGTGGTGTAGCCGCCGGAATCTGCAATGTGCGGAAAATACGCGGGCGTATTCGAAACGGGCGCGCCCTCATTGACCGGCGGCGTCGTGGTGATCAGCGGATCGCCACGCTCGTTGTATCTTCCTCGCAGGCCAATCACTGAAAAAGGCGTACTGCTCGAGAGACGGAGAACACCCTGATAGGGCGTGAGCATGGACTGCAGCCCCGGAATCTCGTTGAGGTAAAGCGAAGTCTGTCCATTCGCCGGAACCAGAAGCGTGCCAATTAAGCCTGTCGATCCATCCAGGTTCTGAACTTCAACAAAGATATTGATGCCCGCCGCGGAAGGATTCGCCACCGCGAGACCCGATTGAATCGATCCCGCTTCGCCCTGGCTGAAATTACCGAACGACTCGGCATAGAGCCGGATCGCTGCAGCAGCCGGAACCGCGGGGACACCAGCCTCCGTAACGACGATGCCATTCCTGCGGAAAGAAAAGACCGCAAACGCTGCAGGTGTCGACGAACTAGCCGCCGGAACGATTTTTACCCAACCAGTCTGCGTAATTGCGGGCAATCCAGTCGTCCGCACGCTGCGCGAACTTCGCGGGGGTATCGAGTAGCTCGATGGCCCGTTCAAACCGACAGCTATCGTTTGCCCTGAAGGACTGAAGAATTGAATGCTTCCGGTCACGACACTATCGCCTGGATTGACCAGCATGACCTCCGTCGTCCATCCAGCACCGTCGGCAAAATGCGGCAGGTTGAGGGGACCTGCGACTGTGCCTGCGAGGTCAATGACGGGAAGCGTGGTCAGCAGGAATTCACTGCGCTCATTTGTGAAGCCACGTAAAGCTATGGCCGCAATCGGAATCGAGGAATTGAATGTAAAGGATCCAGCCAACGAAGACGGTCCATCAAACGGGGCCTGATCGAGAAATGCCGCAACCTGAGATCTGGCAGCGAGCGTCATACTGCTTTGGGCCGAATCACCGTTCTGGTCGGTGAAGAAGAACGTGATGGTGGCATCCTGATAGTTCGGATTCGCCAGGGCGAGCCCGGTGTTGACGTTGGGTCTCACCTCGCCATAAATGCGGCCGGATTGAATGAGTGAAGAGGCGGGGACAGCGGCTTCGCTCACCAGAATCCCCTGCTGACGGAATCCAAAGATTGCAAGACCGGCGGGCGTCGTTCTTCCGCCGTCAGGTTCGATGCTGGCAAAACCCGTGGCGACGGCTGGTCCAGCCGTTCCCGAACTCAGCAGCGAGACACCGCCCCGGTCGGCAATGGTGAAGGCGCCGGCGACGAGCCTGGGTTGCGATAACTCACGAATGCGGTGGTTGATCGTATCGGCAATAAAGAGATTGCCTGTACTGGTAGCAATGACACGTCTTGGGAGATTTAGCCATGCTGTATTTGCCGGCCCGCCGTCGCCGCGAAAACCCGCCGTAACGAAACCAGCTATTGTTGTGATGCCGCCGGCTCTGTCGACTTTACGTATACGATTATTCCCGGTGTCGGCAATGAAGAGATTGCCTTCGCTGTCTACTGAGAGGCCGGACGGACTGTTTACTTGCGCAGCCACCGCGAAGTTGGTGTCTCCACTGAAGCCAGGTATCCCGGTTCCGACGATCGTATCAATGATGCCGGATGCACCCACTCGCCGTATTCGATGATTGACAGTATCCGCAATGAAGAGAGTGCCCGCTGTGTCGACAGTTACTCCGTACGGTGAATTCAATTGCGCATTCGTCGCAGCTTCGCCGTCCCCGTCGAAACCCTGAGTTCCGTCACCGGCCACTGTAGAGATGACACCCGCTGGCGTCACTCGACGGATGCGGTGATTGAACAGATCGGCAATAAATACATTTCCGTCACGGTCCACGGCAAGGCCAACCGGCGAGTTGAATCGAGCGGACAGCGCCGGACCGTCGTCGCCTGCGTAGCCCGACCCACCAGTCCCGGCAAACGTGGAGAGCGTGCCATTGGGCGTCACTCGACGCACCCGGAAGTTTCCGGTGTCGGCTATATAGAGATTGCCGCTGGAATCTACAGCAACATCGGATGGGCTGCGAATCTGCCCTGACGTCGCAGGACCGCCATCACCGCTGAAACCAGCTACGCCATTTCCTGCTACCGTGGTGATCACCCCGGCCGGAGTCACCTTCCGAATGCGATGGTTGTTCAAGTCGGCGATGAACAGGTTGCCTTCCAAATCGGTCGCAATTCCGTAAGGTGTACTGAACAGCGCCAAAGTGGCCGGCCCCCCATCACCGCTATATCCGGCTGTTCCATTGCCGACGAATGTGTCGATGACTCCATTGCTCGACACCCGCCGCACACGATTGCTGGAGAAGTCGGCAATGAAGATGTTTCCCAAGCCATCGGCAGACACGCCCAGAGGGTTTGAGAGTCGAGCATTCATTGCCGGACCGCCGTCACCAACAAATCCAAATAGACCTGTTCCGGCGACGGTGCTGATGTTTCCGGCCGAATCGACGATACGAATGCGTTGATTGCTTCGGTCGGTAATGTACAGATTGCCGCCCGCAACGGATACAGCCGCCGGCAAAAAAAGTTGCGCGGCGGTAGCGGGTCCACCATCACCGGAGAAACCGGATGTGCCAGTGCCGGCAACGGTCTGAATGATTCCTCGAACAACCCGTCGAATACGGTTATTCGAAAGATCCGCAATATAGAGAACGCCATTGGCATCAACGGCCACACTCTCAAAGCCAAAACCCAATAACGCCGCGATCGCAGAACCACCATCGCCGGCAAAGCCGGATAATCCGTTGCCGGCGACCGTGGTCATTGCGCCGGCTGCCGTGACGCTCCGCACACGCAGATTGAATGCATCGCCGATATACAGATTGCCTGCGGGATCCACAGCCAGGCCGCGTGGAGAATTCAGTTGTGCTGCTGGTGGACGTCCACCATCGCCGCTAAATCCAGGCGTTCCCGTACCGGCAATCGTGTTGATGATTCCGTTCGGAGTCACGCGTCGGACCCGATGATTTTGCGTGTCTGAGATGTAAATGTTGCCGGACGCGTCGACGGCTAATCCACGGGGTTCGTTCAGCTGAGCTTCCGTCGCTGGTCCGCCATCACCGCTGAAGCCCGGCGTTCCCGTGCCCGCGACTATGGTCAGCCTTCCGTCGGACTGGACATAAAGAACTCTGTTCAGTGAGAGGCTGGCGACGTACACGCCCCCTTGGCCGTCAGCCACGACCGCGTATGGAGCATCCAGAGCCTGCGTAATGGCTTGTGCCCCTGCAACCGGCGCGGCGGGACCGGCGTACGTGGAGATCGTGTATGACTGCGCAAACGCGTTCCACGCGCACAGACAGACGATCGCGATGGTCGATAACAGATTCCGCATTCGCCGCAATTATAGGTTGAGTGTAGGTAAAGGCAGTCAAAAACTAACGTACTTTACGCTGTAGCAGTACCTTGAAGCGCTCGCCCATGCGATCGGGCACGATGAGGTTTTTCATGCGGAGGAGCTTTTGCATGGACTGGGCGTCGCCGGCGTAAGCAAGCTGTTGCATCTCGTCGAGGATGCCCAACTCGATCAGGAAATCCTTCTGCGAGAGGAATCGGATGTCATCCAGCCCATATGGTTTTCCTTCGTCAATCAAATCGGAAAAATTCACGTGTGCCGTGAGGTCCTGCTCGCCGATGTGGATGTACGGATCCTCATGAACCTGATGGCGCCAATAGCACATCAACGTGCCGCGAGGCTGCGCATAGAACTCATCGCGTAGATAGCCATAGTCTATGGCGAGGTGATACCCACTTTGGACCGCTTGGGCAATCCGGCGGATCCACGTTCGTGCCTCGAAATTAATGTCGGCGACCTGACCTTCCTTCAAGGAATGATTCAATTGAACGTCGCTATCGCACTCGATCTCTTGCAGGTTTTCGTTGACGAAGATTTCCTTGATACTGCCCTGCCGTCCAACGAAACGACGGACCGGAAGGGCATCGAAAAACTCATTCGAGAAGATGCATCCCGTTAAGCCGTCCGGCAGTTCGCTTATCCAGTCGACACTGAAGTCGCTCAGCAACGACTGCTGGCGCTCGCGCATTGCCGGACTGCGTTCGAGGATCAGATACGGAAATTGACTGTGTGTCAGGATGTCGCGAGCAAGCAAACCTTTACCCGCTCCGAGTTCGACAATCGTGAACTTTTCAAAACCGTCAGCTAACTCTTCAAAGTAACGTGAAAGGAGTTTGCCAAAGATGGGGTCTAGGTCGGAAGAGGTGTAGAAGTCACCTTCCGTTCCAATTCGAGAGCTTTGTGACGTGTAGTAACCGAAGGTGGGGTGGTAAAGAACCTCCTCCATGTAATCGCGAAATGAAAGAGGACCTTCGGTACGAATGCGGATCTTAAGGTGATCTTCAAGCCCCGACACAAATCCGCAATTCGCAATTCGAAATTCGCAATTTCCCTAGATCTTCATGCCGATGCGTTCCATCTCTTCCTTGGCGGCCTGAGAGATGCGCATATCGTTCTTAACGTCGTCGTAGCGGCTGTCGACAGGCTTCTTGGCGATGGTCATGCGGTCAATCTTGTCTTGCAGGCGCATCAGACCATAGAGCAAAGCTTCCGGACGCGGCGGGCAGCCGGGAACGTAAACGTCAACCGGGATCACATGATCGACGCCTTGCAGCACCGAATAGGTGTCGAACGGACCGCCGACATTGGAGCAGGCGCCCATCGAAATAACCCACTTGGGATCCGGCATCTGGTCATAAACTCGACGAACGATCGGCGCCATCTTCAACGTCACGGTTCCCGCGACGATGATGAGATCCGATTGGCGCGGACTCGGACGGAAGATCCCGGCGCCGAATCGATCCATGTCGAATCGTGACGCGCCGGTGGCCATCATTTCGATGGCGCAACAGGCAAGACCGAAGGTCATCGGCCAGAGCGCAGATTTCCGGGCCCAGTTGAAAAGGAAATCAACCGTCGTCGTAATGATGTTTTTTTCGAATCGATTCTCAATCCAAGCCGGCACTTTTCAATCTCCTAAGCCCAGTTTAGCGCGCCCTTCTTGATAATCCAAACGTACCCAACGATCAGGATGCCGAGGAACACCACCATCTCAATGAAGCCAAACAGGGCAAGTTGCTTGTAGATGATGGCCCAGGGAAACAGGAAAATCGTTTCGACGTCGAAGATTACAAACAGGATAGCGACGACGTAATAGCGGATCGCATAACGCTGCCGCGCATCCGAATCCGGATCGACGCCGCATTCGTAAGGTGAAAGCTTTCCTTCACCGCCCGTCGAGGGCCGGATGAGTTTCGCGATGAAAAGCGTCACGATTGGAAAAAGGAACGCGATAGCGATGAACAAGAATATTGGAAGGTAACTGGGAAGTACGGAGGGATTCATCTGAATGGTTTACTCTCCACATCCAAGAGACGCTTGTCTCAACGTATCAACCGCATGGCCGAGAATCGGACGTACGGCGCCCAGACATTCTCTCACACCTTTGACGCTTCCGGGCAAGTTGATGATCAGCGTTTTCCCCCGGATTCCGACAACGGCGCGGGAAAGCGCCGCCCTCGGCGTGACCTTTAAACTCTCCAAACGCATGAGTTCGGCGATGCCCGGTACCTGTTTGTCGATCACCGCCAGCGTCGCTTCGGGCGTGACGTCGCGGGGTGACAAACCGGTCCCGCCGCTGGTCACGACCAACTGGATGCCCTCCTCGGAAGCGCGGATCAGCCGCGACTCTATAGCTTCCAGGTCGTCCGGCAAAATGTCGACCGCGCGGACGACAAAGCCGGCCTCTTCCAGGATTCGCCGGGCCTCCGGCCCGGACAGGTCCTCTCGTTTACCCGCCGCTGCGGAATCGGAGATTGTGATAACCAGCGCGTCACCTAGTGCCATATTCCCGAATTACCTTTTCCAGTTTCCGCTTTTGCCGCCGGACTTCTCAAGCAGCCGAACCGGACCGATAGAGATCCCTTTTTCAACGGCCTTACACATATCGTACAACGTCAGCGCCGCGACCGACGCGGCGGTAAGCGCTTCCATCTCGACGCCGGTCTCCCCTTTGGTCCGCGCAGTGGTTTCAATTCGGGCGCCTGAGGAGGTGACTTCGATGGAAACGTCGAGATGCGTTAACGACAGAGGATGGCACAGCGGAATCAACTCGGATGTCCTCTTCCCCGCCTGGATCCCGGCAATTCGCGCAACTTCAATGGCGTTTCCTTTCGGTAGACCACTCTCACGCAGTAGCTTAACCGTCGAGGCCGACATCGAAACCAAGGCCTCGGCGCGAGCGACTCGAATCGTTTCGTCCTTCGACGTGACATCTACCATTCTCGCCCGACCCTGGCGGTCGACATGCGTCAATTCATTTTTTCGTGATGCCACCTTTACTCCATCAAAAGGAATTGCGCCGATTCACCCGCCTGCAGCGTGCCGTCGCGGCGCGGAATCACAATAAGCGCGTTCGCCCTCGACAAGCCCACCAGATCCGACGATCCCTTCCATGGCGCAGTCGAAATGCGGTACCCGCCTGCTTCAAATCGTACGGACGCCGGAACCAGAGCCGCCCGTTCAGGATCACATTTGGCCGGAGCCTCCAGAGTTGCTTCAAATAGCGCAGGCTTTGTGTCGCTTGCTTTAAGCAATGAAAGGATCACCGGCCGAACAAACATGTGGAAGGCCACTATGGTCGACACCGGATTCCCGGGTAAACCGAAGACAAAAGTTCCAGGCACAGAGCTGCGAAATCCAAACACTGTCGGCTTACCAGGTTTCATCGCAATTTTGTCGAAGAACACTTCCACACCAAATTCGGCAAACACGTTCTCGACAAGATCGTACTTACCCATCGAGACTCCACCCGATACCAGCAGAATGTCCGATTCCAATCCTCGCCCGATCTTTTCCCGCAGATCATCCAGATTATCCCTGGCAATTCCGATCAGGACGGGATCTGCGCCGGCCATCGCGCATTGAACGAGAAGCGTGTAGCTGTTGCTGTTGCGAATCTGACCGGACGCCGGCTGGTCTGCGACCTCAACCAATTCGTCGCCCGTCGCGACGATCGCCACTCGAGGGCGCTTCGAGACCATGACTGTCGATTTGCCGGTGCTGGCCAGCACACCGATATCGGCGAGCCGCAGCTTCCTTCCCGGTTCGAGCAGATGATCGCCCTTGTGCGCCTCGGCACCCTGACGCAACAAGCCTTCGTTCGAACGCGGCGATCGATGAATGTTTACGGAATTGGCATCCGGTCGATCGCTGTGCTCCACCATGACAACAGCGTCGGCGCCAGCCGGCAGGGGCGCTCCCGTCATGATCTCGCAGCATTCGCCCGGACCGACAGTAACATCCGCTCCCAGACCTGCTCTGGATTCACCAATAACTCGCAAAGCCTTTGGCACGTTTCGAAGATCCTCGGATCGAACGGCAAACCCGTCGCGTATGGCCTTGTCGAATGGCGGCGAGTCTGCGTCGGACAGGATCGTTTCCCGAAGTACCCGTGACGACGCTTCCGGCAATGGTACTGCTTCAGCGATCGTCCAATCCGGACGAGTTTGCTTTGCCGCCACGGACATGACGATCTCCAGTCCGTGTTCAATCGAAATCATTGATCGAACAGTTCTCCAGTCTCGGAGACATGAAAGACGATGTCATGCTTGTAGAAGCGGAGATCGACAGGGATGAAGTAGTCCAGTTGAATTGTGAACGAAGGTCCGCGGCGCGTGATGAGAATATCCTTTGGGCCTACGTTTATTCCCAGTTCCCTGGACTTTTCGACGATCTTCGCGCGAATCATATCCGTAGTTCTACGGGACGCAACCGCGAATTTCACTTCCTGTTTGATGTAATCGTTGAACTGAAACGCATTGAAGTAGGCGGGAATAATTTGTGACCCGACAAACAGCACGAGGATCAACAAAAGCAGCATGATCAACTGCTTCGCGTTGAGGCCAAACATGGTGCGGAATTATAGCACAGCGTGTTAGAGTCGATTTTTCGGCATCAGGAGATCTTATGAACCGTATTGACATGCCGCTTAAGGATCTCGACCCAGAAATCTATTCCGCAATTCAGAACGAAACCCGCCGACAGGCCAATGGTCTTGAACTCATCGCTTCGGAAAACTTCACGTATGAAGCCGTCCTCGAAGCTGCCGGCTCGGTCTTTACCAACAAATACGCTGAGGGCTATCCAGGAAAGCGATATTACGGCGGCTGCGAATTCGCGGACGTTGCGGAAAGCATTGCGATCGAACGCGCCAAAAAGCTATTTGGCGCCGAGCACGTCAATGTTCAACCCCATTCCGGCAGTCAGGCGAATATGGCCGTCTATTTAACGGTGCTCAAGCCGGGCGACACCGTCCTTGGAATGAACCTTTCGCATGGCGGGCACCTCACCCACGGTCATCCCAAGAATTTCTCGGGCAAGTACTACAAAATCGTGCCTTACGGCGTTCGCAGGGACACTGAACAGATCGATTATGAAGAATTGGCAAACCTCGCTCGCGAACACAAACCGAGGCTGATCATCGCCGGCGCCAGCGCGTACCCCCGCATCATCGACTTTGCCAGAATCTCAAAAGTGGCTAAAGAGAACGGCTCGGTCTTCATGGTCGATATCGCCCACATCGCGGGACTCGTTGCAACCGGCGAACATCCGTCACCCGTTCCTCATGCAGACTTCGTGACCAGTACTACGCACAAAACTCTTCGCGGACCGCGCAGCGGCATGATTATGTGTCGCGACCAGTACGCTAAGGAACTAAATGAAGCCGTTTTTCCCGAAATGCAGGGCGGGCCACTCGTTCACATCGTGGCGGCGAAGGCGATCTGTTTCAAAGAGGCGGCGACAGACGAGTTCAAGATTTATATCCGACAGGTTGTCCGTAATGCCAAAGCGATGGCTGCCCGAATTGCGCAGCGCGGATTCCGCGTTGTATCCGGAGGCACGGACAATCATCTGATGCTCGTCGATGTTTTCTCAAAAGGGATTAACGGCCGGCAGGCTGAACAGGCTCTCGATCGCGCCGGCATCACGGTAAGCCGCAGCACGCTGCCGTTCGACACCAATCCGCCGTTGCGACCGAGCGGCGTCCGCATCGGTACGCCCTCGTTGACGACGCGAGGAATGAAAGAAACGGAAATGGAAACCATCGGCGATTGGATCGCTGACGTACTCGAAAATTCCAGCGATGAAAACGTGCACCGCAGAGTCAAAAAAGAAGTGGAAGCGCTTTGCGAACGGTTCCCGCTTTATCCACAAAGACGGAAATAACCTCAAGAGGCACAAGTTAAAACGCAAAAGGCACAAGGAACCAATTCGGGCCTGGCACTTGTTCTATCAGCTTTACGTGCCTGACCCCGAATTGCCCTTGTGCCTTTAGTGGTTAATCGCAACTACTGTTGCGGTTTGGAACTGCCTAGCCGCTTGTCTTACTCGTACACCAGTTTCACTGGGGATAGCTCGGAAGAATGACCGAGATCACCTCCTCACGAGGGCGCAATTCATTTAGCTTTACAGCTGGTCCGGATTCTTGCTGGTCAGTCAACTCGTTTGAAGTCCCTTTGGTCTTAACTTCGACGTCCACCAAAAAACTGAATCAGGACAAATGTCCCCCCACTCTTATAGATAGGGCTTCTAAAACTGGGTTTGGGACGGAGTGGTACCAGTCTTTCAGCAACAGTTCTTGGCTTTTGCCTTCGCAGACAATTGGCCAAGCTCAGATGGCTCAATGGTACGGCTTTGGGAATTGAACCAGACGTGTTGGTATCGGTCGGAGGCAACAATGTCAAACATGCTCTCGGGAAACCTAGTTTTTTGCCCAAGATGTGCGAAGCACGTATCGCTTTTGAGGATTAGCAAAGCGGCGAGGATCGCCGACGTTAAGCCTCGTTCCATATACAGGTACATTGAAGATGGATCTGTCTATAGTCTGAAAATAGCGGGTAAGACGCTGCGCGTCTGCGCGGAATGCCTTCTGGGTGTCAATCTTTTGGACGGCAAGTAGAGCATATCTTCATAAGCAGACGCTATCCGCGCTGAAAGGATTTGTCCGTCGTGTTCAGATCTTAAAACTGGTAGACACTGCCAGTTTGTCCCAGAAGTTCCAGTATTTCCTAAGGCATGCGCCTGCTCATATAGTTAGGCATAAAGGGATGGGAATGGAGGTGTGCGTGTGCGTGCTAAACATTCCCGAAGAAAGGCTGCTGCAAAAACTACTCTAGCATCGGAGATCCAAAGAACAATCATCATGGAGTCATTCGACTATTACCCCGCACTTAGTCGACTCTATTCTCACGTCAAGGATAAGCCGAATGCATCGCTGTCTCTCGAGGATGCGGCGTCCATCGCAGGTATGGAGCGCACGCACTTTTGCAAGTTCTTTCGTTCGAAAACCGGCGTGACATTCAAACACTGGTTCGATTACATGCGAATTCAATTCGCGATTTCATTGTTCCAACGGTCCGACGAGTCAGTCACTGAAGTGGCATCCAAGTCCGGATTCGATGAACTGGCAACGTTTGAACGAACCTTCAGAAGAGTTAGGGGGATGAATCCAAAAAAGTTCAAGGAGCAACACTGTAGGCCAGAAATGATTACTCCCAAGGTCCGCGAAAAACCGCTGTAGGCCCGATTCAACGGCCGTATGCAGCTGCTGCACAAGCGTACATTGGTCTGCTCTCACACTCGTTGCTGTCTAAGATGAATCGGTAATTTTCTTCGACGAGAGTCGCGATAGTTCCATTTTGATCGGTTTGAGCCGATTTGGTGGCAATTGTAAGTCGTTAACCTTTGCGAAGGTCTTGCACTGAGGTGACGATACCGCGACTGATCAGAACTCCTTAAA